>Ga0208825_1000409_pt1 | contig 42076 bp, 37 predicted proteins | sample AD_UKC113_MetaG_FD_184450 | JGI IMG/M metagenome (GOLD analysis project Ga0208825, IMG submission 184450) | Active sludge microbial communities of municipal wastewater-treating anaerobic digesters from Hong Kong - AD_UKC113_MetaG (SPAdes)... | ecosystem: Engineered > Bioreactor > Anaerobic >... | reverse complement strand
TGAACGATTTATTTGCGTGTCCGGCATAAAGCCGAACAGAAGATTAAATGATAAACTTGTTAAAGAACTCGTCGAGTTTGCAGCAATTGCTGCATGACTCGTGTATTAAATAATTAACGAACTATTGTAGTAAGAAACCTGCTTTTAATGAATCGTTATATAATTTTTTGAAGCCTTATAAAATTGAGTATATGCACACAAGTGGGCATGCTGATTTGGGAACACTAAAGACAGTTTTTGAAACAGTTAAACCCAAATGCGGCATTATACCTATTCACACAGAAGCACCTGAAAAATTTCAAGAATTATTTCATGAACAGGCTACTATTATTCCTCTTCATGATGGAGATGTATTTGATGTAAAATAAAAACGGATTAATTATGATAAAAAAGAGCGAACGGCTAACAAAGGCTATATGCAATAAGGGTTTTAGTGGCAATTCAAGCATTCTGCCCCGCTCAAAATTCGGTATAGGTGGACAGGATAGTAGCTTGCAATCCATTACTGCATATACACTCAGCCGTTATCGGCAAGTGTAAAAAACGACACAACGGACAATTTGCTACATAAAACAGAAAAAGAAAAAAACGATAAAATGAACAGCCCACGCACAAAAACAACACATTTGCAAACCGATAGGAACTGCTAATATGGTCTTTCCTTATTTTCCGGTAAACGTATTTTTCAATTTCATTTTCATTTAATTCGTCGGGTTGATCAAACCGCTTTTCCGCCACTTGAAGGAAACTCCTAACCGAAAATGCTGCATTCTTATTTACCGTTTACACTTGAGCACAAAAGTTCAAAGACTACTGAAATATACACACACGTATCACAAAAAAGTTTGCAGAAAATTAGCAGCCCATTTGATGAATTGTGAAAAAAGTTCATAAATTTGGTTCATCAAATGAAAAGTTTTTGTATTTTTGAATCGAAAGACAAAACGCAACGTAATAGCGTCTATCCATCCAAATTTGGAAATAAGGCGCTATGAAGTAGCGTGTATAAACGAGTTAGCTGCAACCATAAGTAACGACAACAAGACAACAATGAAACTGATAAATACAATAAATCAACTTATTAAAAACATTGATACCTTAGAAGGTTATCTGACCGAAGGTGACGAATATTCAGTTAGTGAAGCAACAGCTTTGGTAAAACGTGGGACTTGTTTTGTCGCTTACAAAATTGACAAAGAATTACATTTTGCCCCAAGTCGTTTTATTGGTTATGTGGACAACAAACTTGACAAACATTCGGCATCAGACGAGAAAGACGGCAGAGAGACAAACAAGGTAATCACCAAAATTTTAGGAACAAAACCACTTCCCAACGACAAATTAAATGAGAAGTATTTGGAATACTGCAACAGACTTGGTATTCAACCAAGTGAAAAAGGTTCTTTCGGTGCAGCGAGAAAGTTTTGGCAGTTAGACATAGACCAAGATTTTGAAAACAATGAAGACCTGACAGGTGAGTTTCCAGAAGGGAAAATTGTTGAAAGGGCACATAAAGCAAGAGAGCGAAACAGTCAAGTGATTTCGCTTGCGAAAGAAAAATTCAAGAAACATAATGGACGACTATTTTGCCAAGTTTGTGGTTTTGATTTTGAGAAAGTCTATGGCGACATTGGTAAAGACTTTATAGAAGGACACCATACAATTGCAGTTAGCGAAATGACTCCTGAACACAAAACCAAGGTGGAAGATATTGCTATGCTTTGTGCAAATTGTCACAGAATGGTTCATAAAAAAAGACCTTGGTTGACTATGAATGATATTGACAAACTCATTAAAAACAAGAAGAATGGCAGCAGCTAACAGGCGTTTGGCTCAATGGCGGGTGACGTGGTTAATTGAACATTCTACCTCGCATCAACTTTTGTGGTGTATTGACAGTTTTGTGCTCCGAAATCCGCCACTATGCCAAGCAGCAAACCGTTGGGTGCAAGTGTAAAAAAATAACGACACATCGGACAATTTGCTATTTAAAGACAAAAAAGGAAAACGAAATAATAAACAGCCCAAGTACAAAACTGCACATTAGTGATTTACGTAAGTTTTAAATTTTATATTTATAAATGTTGTGTTGTATATTTGTTGCGTAAATAAGACGTTGTGGCGCATGCAATGAGACCACCCTGCTAACATAAAAATAAAATGGCAAGACGAAAAAATAACGAGGAATTACCAACTTTTGACCAACTAATGATTCCGACATTAGAGGCTTTGAAAATATTAGGGGGTTCCGGGACGATTGAGGAAATAAATGAAAAAGTATACGGGATTGCTAAAATCTCTGAGGAAACATTGCAAATTTCGCATAATGAGAATGGATTGCAAAGTGAGGTTGATTATAGACTAGCTTGGTCTCGGACATATCTAAAAAAATTGGGATTGATAAATAATTCGTCAAGAGGAGTTTGGGCATTATCTGATTCAGATATTGATATTAAGCAAATCAGCAGTGATGAGATTGTTAAAACTGCTAGAGACCAACACCGAGAATCAAAACCAAAAGAAGACGCAGTTACAACAACTCATGCCGACAATGAATTAGATGATAAATTAACTATCACGACAGACTGGAAAGAGAAGTTACTTCAGACAATATTAAGCATCACCCCTGATGCATTTGAAAGACTTGTTCAAAGATTATTACGAGAAAGCGGATTTACTCAAGTTGAAGTGACTGGAAAATCTGGTGATGGTGAAATTGATGGCAAAGGAATTGTTAAAATAAGTGGATTTCTGAGTTTTCATGTAATTTTTCAATGCAAAAGATACAAAGGGACAATTACTCCAAGTCAGATTCGTGATTTTAGAGGAGCAATGCAAGGTAGAGCTGACAAAGGATTGTTCATTACAACGGGAACATTCTCAAGAGACGCTATTAAAGAAGCAACACGAGATGGAGCACCGCCGATTGATTTGATTGACGGAGAATTATTATGTGATAAACTTAAAGACTTTGGACTTGGAGTAGAGACTGAAATTATTGAAATTGCAAAAGTAAAAACAGAATGGTTTAATAAATTATAAAAATGCTCTACGCCACAACACACAATATAGCCAATAACGGTTTCAGTGGTTATTCAAGCAATGTAGCCCTGCATATAATTTCGTGTCGGCGGACAATTTGCTTCATAAAGACAGAAAAAGAAAAATGAAAATTGTCCACGCACAAAACAACACATTTGCAAACCGCTGATAGGAACTGCTAATATGGTCTTTCCTTATTTTCCGGTAAACGTATTTTTCAATTTCATTTTCATTTAATTCGTCGGATTGATCAAAGCGCTTTTCCGCCACTTGAAGGAAACTCCTCACCGAAAATGCTGTAATTTTTGATGGAACCGGCGCTGTACCTTTGAAGCGTAAGTTTCCGCTCAAAAACTGATATTAAATTTTCGATGTCCATTTTTTCAAAATCAACAACGGTAAAATTAATAAAACATTCGTAAATGCGGCTTTTTTATAACAAAAAATTATCTTATTCGGTTGATATATGGTCTTTTATCCGCAAGTATTCAGAATATGAGTAAAATAATTTACGCAGGTTTGATATTTTGTATTTACAAAAGTTGTATATTTATTGCGTAAATAAAATGTTGTGTTGTGTACAATGCAAAAAAGACGTGCAACCATGAAATATTTCTTAGGAAATCCATTAGGAATGACTATTGAACAAGTTATAGAACTTGGAAATAATGAGCATTTTTCTAAACTTACATGTTCGATAATTCCGACCATTGATTACTGGAAAAACTTGAGTAATAAAATATTGACGGATATTGTTGCTGATGATTATAATATATGCTTTGAGTTTCCAGTCAAATCAATTAAAAATGCGACTTCGTCATATACTGATATAATGCTAATATCTGATAAAACGAATATTGCGATTGAGAGTAAGTGGACTGAGAAAATTGGCGATTATTGCATAAATCAGAAATCTAAAAGAAAAAACGAAGTTCAACAGCATTGGATAAATATTATTTCCAAATATATTGGTAAGGATTTAGCAATTGAGCAGTTTAGCTATATTGAATATCAATTATTGCATAGAGTAGCTTCAGCATGTTCATTGAATAAGGATAATTGCATAGTGACTTATCAGATCTTCTATACGGATTTATTAAGCGATTCATTTATAAATGAAATTGTTAAGATAAAATCAATTCTGGATATTACTAAAATTAAGTTCTACGTTGATTCTGTAAAAATTGATTTTACTGATACTTACTTAAGGTTAAGAAATGAGATAAAAGATTTGAATAAGAAAACTAAAATTGATAAAATAAAGGATACTATTAAGCAAAATGATTTGTTTACTTTTAGCAATGAATCACTTTATCAATTGTAAAAAATGCACGTTTACTAACATTGTGTAGCATTAATGTCAGGTGACACACATTCCGCAAGGTTCGTTTCCCGCATCAGCCATCTAACGGTTTGAAAGGAGATTCGCCCGCAAACCGCCAATGCCCATAGCCTCAGTCGTTAGTGGCAATTTTAAAAACCAAAAATGAATTGACAATTAATTGATGAAACTCGAATACTTTTTAGATAATATAAATGAATTTGATGTACCAAAGTTGCCTCATGGAAAAGTCAACTCTATTAATGATTTGTACGAAAGTTTGATTGAAAATTACTTGCCTAAAAAAGAAACCGTTGAAAACTGGCATGTATTGCTACTAAAATACATCCAACAAGAAGACGCAATCTTTTTCATTCGCAGATACGCAAGTGCACCAAACAAAGATTGGACATTGCTTAGAAGAGGATTTTTAACAGAATATTCAAGCGGATTAAAATATGTATTCTGTGATAATTTTTTTGCACACTATTTCTTCTTAATGGCATTACATAATTACACGCCCGCTTTTGATGATTTCAACGAACATATTAAATCAAGAAAATTTCCTTATGGTTTTATGAAAACAAGTGAAGAAGAACCTTTTCAAGCATTTCCAAAAGGTAAAACTGTTAGCATCAATACAGCTGGATGGAAATTGGCTCACTTATATTCGGTTAACCAGAATGATTATAATTTCGATTATAAAAAAATTAGTAAGGAACTATTCCCGAGAGGAAATCAAAACGACTGGAAAAAAAATCATGGTAATGATTATCCTTCTAGATTCATTGAAAAAACAAACACAAATGAATTAAGAAAAATTACAATTGCTCATTTTTTAAGATTAGTGCATCCAATAAATTATTTTCTAGTTCCAAAAACAAAATTATCGAACATGGATATTGGTGAATCTCCTGAGTTAATCTCTTTTATGAGAGAAACAGTTTATTCCCGATATAAAGATATTTTGACTGAATATGAAGATTTAATAATGTCAAAAAAGATTGAGACTTTAGATTATCATAATTATAGATTCAATCTGGAATATGGATTAGGTCATAAAAATTCAAAAGATTCAGAAGGGGAAAAATTAAAATCAACGAAAAAAACAGAATCCCCAAAATACATCGCGACAAATGATAAGTACTCAAATGAAGATTTATCAATCATTAAAGCCTATTTAATTGACGGACTTTCATTCAGAAGTATAGAAAAGAAAATTTTGCAAATAGATTCTCCAGCACGTGGTGGTGGATTCATCGCAAAACGAATCTTAAATTCTTACAGAATCGAAGCAAAAGATAAAGGTAAGGTGACAGATAAAAATATAAATGAGCTTATTTCTAATAATACTGGAAAACTTAAAAGGACTTTGATAGAACTAAATGAATATATAAAAAACTGCCACTAACAATGTATATAGCAAATAGGCGGGACTGTATTAAATTCAACGGTTGTAGCCCGTTTCAACTTCATCTCGGTTTGATAGGTTTGAAGCTCTCAACCGCCTACTTGCCATATAATCAACGTTATATAGCAAGTGTAAAAAACGACACAGCTGACAATTTGATACATAAAGACAGAAAAATAAAAATGAAAATTGTCCACGCACAAAACAACACATTTGCAAACCGATAGGAACTGCTCATATTATCTTTCCTTATTTTCCGGTAAACGTATTTTTCAATTTCATTTTCATTTAATTCGTCGGGTTGATCAAACCGTTTTTCCGCTACTTGAAGGAAACTCCTTACCGAACTGCTGTAATTTTTGATGGAACCGTCGCTGTACCTTTGGAATATGAGTTTCCGTTCAAAAACTGCGATTAAATTTTCGATGTCCATTTTTTTAGATTTAGCCCCCGCAAAATTGATAAAACATTTGTAAATGTAACTTTTTTTATAATAAAGAATTGCCTTATTCAGTTGATATATTGTCCTTTATCCATAAGTATGAATATGAATAAAATGATTTACTCAGGTTTGATATTTTGTATTTACGAAAATTGTATATTTGTTGCGTAAATAAAACGTTACGTGCCATTAAAAAAAGAAAAAAATGGATTGGATTGAAATAGCCTTAGAAGAGTACAAATCTTTGCGAGCGGAAAGTATCTAAGCAATAAAGACCCAGCAAACGACACAGGCGGTATATTTTATTGCTCTGATACTGCGGAAATCAACGGTAGTGGCTCGCTTCAAACTTCGTATCGGGTTGACAGTGATGTGCTCCGAAATCGGCAACAAAAACATACCTCCAAACCGTTAGTCGCCATGTGGCACGGACGGCCATCGTGGCCGCCGGTAAAAGAAAAAGAATATAAAATCAAGTCAAGCTGGGACCTCCAGCGAAAAATATTAATATTTAGGGAGGCATGAGGATGAACACAAGCAAAGGGTATCCGACAAAAATAACTATCCTGATCGGTCTATCGGTCTTATCTTTAGCTTTTACTGGAAGAGGATTCTCTGATGAAACTGAACCAATACTTATTCCGTTAGAGAACGTTGTTGATATCATTAAAGATAAATCCCTTCCAGGTCAAGGGTATATCACCGGGGAACTTGCCTTCAGCCCTGATGGAAAGATCCTGGCCTTGGGCGTAGGTAATAAGAATATCCTCCTCTGGAATGTGGAATCAGAAAAAACAGACACTCTCACTGCTTCCATTAAATCCCCTTTCAAGCCTGAATTCTGCTTCAGTCCGGATGGTAAAACTATAGTCTCAGTAATGGGCAGACATGAGATCATTCTCTGGGATGTATCTACAGGTAATGGTAAAGTTATAGACAGTAATAATATACCCATCTTCGATGTCACTTTTAGTCCTGACGGGAACACTATCGCTTCAGTAGGCCGCTTTAATGGCATTCACCTCTGGGATGCTAAGTCAGGGAAAAGAATAAGAACCATAGAGCATACTTTTAATGACCTTTTAGCTGTCAGATTCAGTCCCGACGGGAATATATTGGCCGCAATCATTGATGGGGACAATAATATTGCTTTCTGGGATATACGAACCGGAAAAATGATAAATGTCCTCCGGGGACATACCGACGGGATAGAAGCTATAACCTTCAGTCCTGATGGGAGAATCCTGGCTTCAGGAAGCTTTGACAAAAGCATCATCCTCTGGGACGTGGCCACCGGTAATAAAATCTGGGATATTCAAGGACTACCCAATTGGGTTTATGACCTGGCTTTCAGTCCGGATGGAAAAACGCTGGCCGTGGCTCTCGGGCCAGATGTAATGCTCTTTGATTTGGAAACAAAGGAAGGACCGATTATAAATGTTCGGAAGCAGTATGCAACTGGTTCGGGTCCGCAGTACGAGTTCCGGAAAGCTATGGAGTCGCACCCAATTGCCCTCAGTCCCGATGGCAAGTTCCTGGCTACAGAAGGTTCCAATAGCCAAGAGATCGCTCTTCTCTGGGATGTGAGCTTCTTGGGCATTAAACGAAAGTTCAAGAAAGATGAATTCGAAACCACAAAGGAGTATGAAGCCAGAGTAAGCCATGTTGAGGTTCCCTATTCAAGACCCATTGCCTTGCAAAAAGAGCAATATAATGCCGACAAAGGCGGCTTTGAGATCGAGTTTAAAGGTAACAAGCTGTTTATTTCGGTGGAAAAAGAAAGGGCAAAGGAACTCGTGGGCAGAAAAACAGGCGAGATTAAACTTGTTGGAAAGCTAAAATACTATAATCCTGAAAACCTGGTGCTTATAGAGGGCAATATTGTAGATTTTGTTACTCAGAACAGATACGAAGTCTACAAGATAAAAGAAATAAATCTCAATACACAGCAGCGAATCTGAATTATATATAACGCAATAAACGATGTCGCATCCAGGGGAATTGGCGAGCCACGAGAACGCGATGGTTCGCCGCGCTTTTTGCGGCTCGATAGGTCAATGAATATTGCGTTCTATATGATACGGATGACCGGATTTGAAGGTGCCGCCATCCTTGGCAGCCTTCAAACCGGGGGACACACAGCGACTAACAACGCATTGTCGGCTCCGCTCCGGAATGTAGAACATCCGGGTATGCGGCGTTCCGACCTACATCCCCGGCCATAAGTCCGCGTGACGATTAATGGTTGCGGACGTCGACAATGTCAGACGTTATCTGACAAACTCGTCCGCACTTGTTCGCTGTCAGCAATCCTGTTTTTCTCTCTCCTTCTCATTTTTTCACAAACAAATTGTTTTTACGGATTGTTATACCGAAGTCGAAAATGTTTCAAACGAATTAAAAAACTTGGAGATATGAAACGAAATATGAAATTCTTTGTACTGTTGATGATGACTGTGATGTCATTTTCCTCATTGAATGCAAAAAATGAGACTTACGTAAGCGATACTTTCAAGACAAAGAACAATCGCGAAGTGAAAATTACGTTCATCAAACATGGGAGTCTGCAAATTGCTTATGACAATTTACTGATTCAGGTCGATCCGGTATCTATGTTTGCCGATTACTCAACTTTTCCCAAAGCCGATGTTATTCTGATCACGCACGAGCATGAAGATCATCTCGATCCGAAAGCGATTGATGCCTTGTCCAAAGAAAAAACCGTCCTGGTGATGAACGAATCGAGTGCTAAAAAATCGGGTAATGCAAAAGCCAAGATAATGAAGAATGGGGACAAAATGGAGTTACCGAATCAAATAACCCTCGAGGCCGTACCGGCATACAACACTACACCGGGACGCGAGCAATTCCACCCCCGTTCGCGTGACAACGGATATATCCTTACCATCGACGGATTGAGGATTTATATTGCCGGCGATACGGAAGATATTCCCGAAATGAAAAATCTGAAAAATATTGATGTCGCCTTTTTGCCCGTTAATCAACCCTACACAATGACGGTTGCTCAAGCGGTAAATGCAGCTAAAATGTTTTCGCCGAAAGTTTTGTATCCGTACCATTTTGGAAATACGGACGTAAAACCATTAGAAGGACTTTTGAAAGACAGTGGCATAGAAGTGCGATTGCGGGAAATGCAATAAGGATTATTCCTGCGGCGTGAGAAAGAATCATCAACACCCCACCCCTATTCCACCGTAACCGATTTGGCAAGATTGCGAGGTTGATCTACATCGCATCCCTTGATAACGGCAATGTGATAAGCAAGCAGTTGCAACGGAATGGAAGTCAGAATCGGATAAAGGCATTCGTCCGTTTCGGGGATGGTGATTACATGATCGGCCATTTCGCGAACCGTCCGATCGTTTTCGGACACCACGGCAATGATTTTTCCTTTTCGCGCTTTTACTTCCTGAATGTTACTCACTACCTTGTCGTAAACCACTCCACCCATAGGAGCGATTACCACCACCGGCATTTCTTGGCTGATCAGTGCTATGGGTCCATGCTTCATTTCGGCTGCAGGATACCCTTCGGCATGTATATACGATATTTCTTTCAACTTCAACGCACCTTCAAGCGCTACCGGATAATTGAAACCTCGCCCAAGGTAGATGAAATGTTGCGCATAGGTAAATATCTTCGAAAGTTCAGCTATCAAATTGTCTTGTTTCAAAATGGAAACGATTTTCTCCGGTATGCGCGACATTTCTTTCAAGATGGAAAGATACGTCTCTTCCGAAAGGGTACCCTTTTCCTTTCCCAACGCCAGCGCAATCATGGTCAACACAGTTACTTGAGCGGTGAAAGCTTTAGTAGAAGCCACTCCTATTTCGGGCCCGACATGTGTATAGCAGCCTGCATGCGTCGTACGAGCAATGGACGAACCCACCACATTACATATCCCGAACAAAAAAGCGCCTTTCGATTTGGCCAATTGGGCAGCCGCGAGAGTGTCGGCCGTCTCTCCCGATTGCGAAATCACCATCACCACATCGTTATTGTCGATGACAGGATTTCGATATCTGAATTCTGACGAATACTCTACTTCTACCGGAATACGTGCAAATTCTTCGATGACGTATTTGCCTATCAATCCGGCATGCCACGATGTGCCGCAAGCCAAAATAATGATACGTTTCGCATTCAGAAATTTATCTTTGTGATCGATAATCCCTGCAATGGAAATATTGTTCTCCGCGACGTTGACACGGCCGCGCATACAGTCGGTGAGCGTTCGAGGCTGTTCGAAAATTTCCTTCAGCATGAAATGCGGATACCCTCCCTTTTCGAGCTGACTGATGGTCATTTCGAGTTGTTTGATTTGAGGCGTTTTCTCCACGTTCGAAATCGTTTTGATATGGAGTCCATTAACAAGATCAAGGGTCGCGATTTCTTCTTCGTCCAAGTAAATCACTTTGTTTGTATATTCTACAATGGGAGTTGCATCCGAAGCCAAAAAATACTCGTCTTCGCCTATCCCTATGATAAGCGGACTACCTTTGCGGGCAGCCACGATAACGTCGGGATTATCCAAATCGATCACAGCAATCGCATAAGCACCCACTACCTCATTCAGAGCCAATTGCACGGCAGTGGTCAAGTCTGTGTCATGTTCGTTTTTAACGTATTCGATAAGTTGGACAAGCACCTCAGTGTCGGTTTGGCTTTGAAAAGTGAAACCGTGCAACAGAAGTCCCTCTTTGAGTTCCGAATAGTTTTCGATGATGCCGTTGTGGATCAGAGCAATTCGCTCCGATTGAGAGTAATGCGGATGAGCATTCACCTGATTGGGCTCGCCATGCGTAGCCCATCGTGTGTGAGCAATACCCATTGTCCCGCCGATATCTTTTCCTTGTGCAAAAGCTTCCAAATCCGAAACTTTTCCCTTTGTTTTGTAAACGTTAAGGTTATTGTCCGAAAGCAAAGCAATTCCGGCACTATCGTAGCCTCTGTATTCCAAGCGCTTCAATCCTTTGATCAAAACATCGTATGCTTGCCGTTTACCGATATAACCAACAATTCCACACATTTTTTTCGTCGTATTTATGAGTTTGGGCTCGAGACCTTATTTGCGAGCCCTTTCAACAGGTTATTGTATCGTTCCTCGTCGTTGATAATGCGAAAAGCTTCTTTGAATATTTCGTTTTCGTCGTTCATAATTCTGAAATATGCAGACGAGTTGTACAAATCACGTGCAATAAGAGCTTTCAATTGAGTAAAAAGAAGACTTTGCGAGCGTTCGAACTGCTCATCATCCCATTTAATGCTATCTGCAGCAGCCATTTGTTTGAGATTGTCAATGATTTGGGGAGATATCCCGTATCCTTTTTTGAATGTTTCCGCATCGGGATAAGTGGCAAGTAACGTCTTGCGATTACGATCGACTTCGGATATCGAAATCCGATTGACAATGCCTTTGGCAATGAGATCACGGTGCAGATTGGTAAGCGTGGCGGTATCGAGGGGAACAAAATAATCGGGCATGATGCCTCCTCCACCATAAACGGTGCGCTTGTTGACCAATGTCTTATATTTCAACGAGTCGGGGAAATGGATACTATCGGCATGAATGAGCTCTCCGCGATTATAACGATTAAGGACGTCCATGTTATAGGACTCGAGATCTCCGTTCTCGTAAGGTTTTTGTATGCTTCGCCCGGTAGGTGTATAATAACGTGCAACGGTCAGACGGATCATGGTGCCGTCGGGAAGCGGCAACTGCCTTTGCACGAGTCCCTTTCCGAAAGTACGTCGTCCCACAATCACACCTCTGTCCCAATCCTGCACTGCTCCCGAAAGAATTTCGCTGGCCGAAGCCGATCCTTCGTCAACAAGCACCACCAAATTGCCTTTCTTGAAATTGCCTTTGTCGGTGGAATTGATACTATATCGGGGTTGATTTTTACCTTCGGTATAGACGATGAGTTTACCATTTTCGAGAAACTCGTCGGTGATATCGGTGGCAGTTTGCAAAATACCCCCTCCGTTGCCTGTCAGATCGAGAATCAGATTTTTCATCCCTGCCGCGAGCAGTGCATTTTCGGCTTTTCGAAACTCATCGGTAGATGTGGCGGCAAAGCGGCTCAAACGAATATAGCCCGTGTTATTGTCAACCATATACGAAGCGTCAATGCTGTAAATGGGAATTTTGTCACGAATGATGCGGAACTCGAGCAATTGGGGAACACCTCTTCGCAAGACCTTCACCTTCACTTCGGTTCCTTTCGGGCCTCTCAGCTTGCCAATAACGTCATTCGTATTCATTTTGACACCGGCAATCAGCGTATCGTTCACATATAAAATTTTATCTCCCGGCAAAATGCCTACCTTTTGCGACGGGCCACCCGAAATAACTTCCATCACATAGAGTGTGTCCGTGAGCATATTGAACGAGATGCCGATTCCTTCGAAATCGCCTTGTAAAGGTTCGTTCATTGCCTTCACCTCTTCTTTATCAAGATAGGAAGAATGCGGATCGAGGTCGCTGAGCATTGCTCTAATAGCTGTTTCTGTCAATTTTTCGGAATCCACATCGTCCACATACAGATTTTTGATGAGCTGCAATGTCCGTTCGAGTTTGAGACCATCCAAGCTGGGGCGCAATTGTCCGAATCCTTCCGTCGAAATCAGAAAGAGGGTAAAAAGAAGAGCGATTATTTTTCTGTTCATAATTCAGATTTTAGCCTGTTTACATTTTAATCTTCATTCCTTTGGGAACAAAATCGGAAACATCGTGCCCATATCGAAGCAATTCTCTCACTTGAGTCGAACTTACGTGTGTGAGTGCGGGTTCGGTGAACAGAACAAAGGTTTCGATTCCCGAGAGTGCACGATTCATGTCGGCGATCGTTTTTTCGTATTCGAAATCGTTTACGGATCGAATTCCCCGTAAGATGTATTTTGCGCCGGTTTTTTTTGCAAAATCGATAGTGAGACAATCATAATAGCCTACTTTGACGCGGGGTTCGTTTTGGTAAAGGTTGCCGATCATGTCCAATCGTTGCTCGAGCGAAAAGTAGGTTTTTTTCGATTCGTTGACGCCAATTGCAATTACGATTTCATCCACCAGTCCCAATGCTCTTTGCACGAGCGATTCGTGACCGATGGTGAATGGATCGAATGTGCCCGGGAAAAGGGCGATGCGCTTGTCGGCATTATCGGAAACATTCCCGGGATAGAATGAAGCTTGATGGGAATCGTCCATTTTTCAAATTTTAATGAGTTGGATAACCGAGGTAGAAAATATTTATTCGGGAGTAACACGCCAAAAGTTCGATAAAAGTCAAGCAGAAATGCTCGCGTATTTTGTATCGTGATGAAAACCTATGCCACTTCATCCTCATCGATCACCAGATTTTCGATGATGAAATTCTGGCGTTCAGGCGTATTTTTGCCCATGTAAAATTCCAACAGCTCTTTCAACAAGTCTTCCTTACGCATGGTAACTCTGTCGAGTCGCATGTCGGGCCCGATGAAATGGCGAAATTCGTCAGGCGATATTTCGCCCAAACCTTTGAATCGTGTTATCTCGGGATTCGGCCCCAATTCGTCGATGGCAGCGAGGCGTTCTTCGTCGGTGTAGCAGTAAATTGTTTTTTTCTTGTTACGCACCCTGAATAACGGCGTTTGCAGGATATACACGTGATTTTTCTTGATCAAATCCGGAAAGAATTGCAGGAAAAACGTGAGTAACAGCAGTCGGATATGCATACCATCGGTATCGGCATCGGTGGCGATGATCACCTTATTATAGCGAAGCCCTTCCATGCCGTCTTCGATATTGAGGGCTGCCTGCAGCAAATTGAATTCCTCGTTTTCGTAAACGATTTTTTTTGTAAGGCCGAAGCAGTTGAGCGGTTTTCCGCGCAGACTGAAAACGGCCTGCAAATTCGGATCGCGACTTTTGGTGATAGATCCACTCGCCGAATCGCCTTCGGTGATGAAAATACATGTTTCGTCGAGCTGATCGCCTTTGGCATCATTATAATGAATGCGGCAGTCGCGCAATTTTTTGTTGTGCAGACTTGCTTTTTTGGCTCTTTCACGCGCGAGTTTGGTTACGCCTGCAATGGCTTTGCGTTCCTTTTCCGAATCGAGAATCTTTTTCTGAAGAATATCGGCCGTTTCGGGATTTTTGTGCAGATAGTTGTCGAGCTCTTTTTTCAGAAAGTCGCCGATATATTTGTTAACGGAAACGCCATTGGGCGACATATCCTTCGATCCGAGCTTCGTTTTGGTTTGCGATTCGAAAACCGGCTCCTCCACTTTGATGCTGATTGCGGCAACAATACCGTTACGTATATCGGAATATTCGAAATTGCGATTGAAAAATTCCTTGATGGTGCGCGCCGAAGCCTCGCGAAAAGCCGAAAGGTGCGTGCCGCCCTGTGTCGTGTGCTGCCCGTTGACAAACGCATAATACTCTTCACCATACTGATTGGTATGAGTGATGGCTACTTCAATGTCTTCGCCATAAAGATGAATGATGGGATAGAGGTTTTCGGAAGTCAGATTCTCGTTGAGCAGATCTTCAAGTCCGTTTTTCGACGTATATTTCTTTCCGTTGAAAACAATCGTCAGACCGGTATTCAGAAATACATAGTTTTTGAGTAACGGCTCAATAAATTGTTCCCGATAAGCATATCCGTCGAATATTTCGGGATCGGGCGTAAACGACACGAGCGTGCCGTTGCTTTCGCTTGAAGCATCCGAAGTCTCTTCACGAACCACAATTCCGCGTTCGTATTCCACACAACTCGATCTGCCATCACGATAACTTTCAATAAAAAAACGCGACGAAAGCGCGTTTACGGCTTTGATGCCGACACCGTTGAGTCCGACCGATTTCTTGAAAGCCTTCGAGTCGTACTTGGCGCCGGTATTCATTTTGGAAGAAATATCCTTCACTTTGCCGAGCGGCACACCACGACCGTAATCGCGGACGCTGACATTTGTCCCTTCGATTTTCACTTCGATGGTTTTCCCGAAACCCATCATAAATTCGTCGATGGAATTATCGAGTACCTCCTTAAGCAGTACGTAAATGCCGTCGTCGTACGACGAACCGTCGCCCAACTTACCGATGTACATACCGGGACGGCGACGGATATGCTCCTGCCACTCAAGCGTAACGATGTTTTCTTCCTGATAGTCCCCGATAGTTGAAAGCAAATTTTTATCTGATTCTGCCACTTCTTTATCAACCGTCCTTTCTAAAATCTTCCTGAAAAATTAAAACGATCCACCTAAATATCTTCGATCGTGTTGCCATCAAAGACTCTTGATGTACGCCCTTCTTGTTTTGTGATGCTCGGCATTGAAATCTTCCCACATCGAGCGCACTTTTCCATTGTTTTCCAATTCGGGATTGCTCTCAGCATACTCAAATCCGAGGTCGACGGCCTCCGGAATAAATTGGCTAAAGATGAGGGCATTCACCCCTTTGCCCTGATATTCGGGATCGACGCCGATCAACAACAAATCGAGCACCTTGTTGTTTTTCCCTTTCAAAGCATTATAAATGTGATACCAACCGGTAGGCAGAAACTTCCCTTCGGCTTTCTGCAATGCCTTTGCCAAACTGGGTAAGCCTATGCCGACACCCACGACTTTGTTGTCTTCCTCCCGCAGCACAAGCGAAAGAAAATTGAGTCGCAGCATGGGAATATACATATTCACGTAGTAATTGATCTGGCGATCGGTGAGAGGCACGTATCCGTAGAGGTTTTTATACGCACGATTGAGCAACATGAAAATATCTTTTGCATAAGGCCACACGTCCTTTTTGTTGTCAAACTTTTTCACCGTAAGGCGGAATCTTTTTCTCACGGCTTCTCCTACGCGCATAAACCGTTCGGGAATTTCCTTCGGCACCGGTATCAGGTATTCGTACCAATCCTGATCTTTGACATAGCCCAAGCGTTCGATCTGATCCTTGTAATAGGGATAGCTGTAACGCGTGGACATGGTTCCGATCCGGTCGAAACCCTCTATTAGCAATCCTTCCGGATCGAGATCGGTGAAGCCCATCGGGCCATGTATCTTTTTCATTCCTTTAAAACGCGCCCAACTTTCGGCCGCACCGAAAAGTGCATCAACCACCTCGTTGTCGTCGATGAAATCCACAAATCCGAACCGTGCATTTTGCTCATTCCATACTTCGTTAGCTTTGTAATTGACGAAAACAGCAATGCGACCCACCGGCTTTTCATCGCGAAATGCCATGAAATAGGTAGCTTCGCAATGATCGAATGCGGGATTTTTTTCTTTGTTCAACGTTGCCAACTCGTCATAAATCAAGGGCGGGACATAATATTCGTTGCCCTTATATAAATCAATACCGAAATGCACAAACTGTTTGAGCATCTCCTTACCGTCAACTTTTTTTATTTCTACCGACATTTGGCCAATATCTATTGGGGTTAATTCAATGTTTTGTAAGTTTTTTGTCACTCATGTTACTTACAAATAACATCATTGCGCAAAGATAATGATTTTTTTCTTTTTTAGGTTGACAGAATTATTTTATAGCAAATCGAAAAATAAAGACGATAAGAAAGTCCCCCCTCAACTGTCATTTTCGGATCGACCTGCCGCCAACTCCCAATTAAATAGTCCAACCGTGATACCGATTGAAAATTATCATGTAACTTTGCTTGATAAAACCGACAAAAAAAGAAAACATCATGAAAGGAATTGTATTGGCAGGCGGCAGCGGAACACGCCTTTACCCTATCACCAAAGGGGTTTCGAAGCAAATGCTGCCAATCTACGACAAGCCAATGGTGTATTATCCCATTTCAACCCTGATGCTGGCCGGCATTCGCGACATCCTCATCATTTCCACGCCGCAGGATTTACCCGGATTCCGGCGATTGCTGGGCGACGGTTCCGATTACGGCCTTCGCTTCGAATATGCCGAACAACCCCGTCCCGAAGGTTTGGCACAAGCCTTTATCATCGGCGAGAAGTTTATCGGCAACGACAGCGTCTGCATGGTGCTGGGCGACAATATCTTTCATGGCCAAAGTTTCACGGCAATGCTCAGGTCGGCTGTCGATAACGTCGAAAGGCTACAAACAGCTACCGTGTTCGGCTACTACGTCAACGATCCCGAACGCTACGGCGTGGCCGAATTCGATGCCGAAGGCAATGTGCTGAGCATCGAAGAAAAGCCCGAACATCCCAAATCGAACTATGCGGTGGTGGGACTTTATTTTTATCCCAACAGCGTGGTGGAGATTGCAAAACACATCAAGCCGTCGGCTCGGGGCGAACTCGAAATCACGACTGTCAATCAGGAATATCTCAATCGGGGCGCTTTGAAAGTGGAATTGTTCGGTCGAGGATTTGCCTGGCTCGACACGGGGACGCACGATTCGCTCTCGGAGGCATCCACGTTCGTGGAAGTGCTCGAAAAACGGCAAGGACTCAAAATTGCCTGTCTCGAAGAGATTGCTTGGCAAAACGGATGGATTTCCAACGAACAATTGCTCCACCTGGCCGAGCCGATGAAAAAAAATCAATATGGGCAGTATCTGATCAGGCTGGTCAAGAAATAATCTTCCGAAAGAATCATTTTGTTTATGAAGAAAATCGAAACGGCAATACCCGGAGTATTTATCGTCGAACCGAAAGTTTTTGGCGACCCGCGCGGCTATTTTTTCGAATCGTATTCCGAAGAGTGGTTTCGCCAAAACATCGCCGACACACACTTTGTGCAGGACAACGAATCACGATCGGGCTACGGCGTGCTGCGCGGACTGCATTTTCAGAAACCTCCTTTTGCTCAGGCAAAACTCGTGCGGGTGGTTCTTGGGCGGGTGCTCGACGTGGCCGTCGATATCAGACCCCACTCCCCCACTTTCGGGCAATATGTGGCGGTTGAACTCTCGGAAGAGAACAAACTGCAGTTTTTCCTCCCGCGCGGCTTTGCCCACGGATTTGTAGTGTTGAGCGACGAAGCCGTATTTCAATACAAATGCGACAACTATTATGCGCCACAGGCCGAAGGCGGCATCTTGTGGAACGACCCGACGTTGAATATCGATTGGCAAATTCCGCCCGAGTCCGTCCTTTTGTCCGAAAAAGACAAAAAGCATCCCACTTTCAAGGAGTTTGCGCAATCGTTGTCGAAATAGTTTTTTATCCGAATTCATCCAATTATCACATTATATATTATGATTATGGCACAATCATTCTCGCGAAATATCCTCGTTACGGGCGGTGCCGGATTCATCGGCTCGCACGTGGTTCGGCTGTTTGTGAACAAATATCCCGACTACCGCATCATCAATCTCGACAAACTCACCTATGCCGGCAATCTGGCCAACCTGAAAGACATCGAAGACCGTCCCAATTACGTTTTCGTGAAAGGCGACATCTGCGAACTCGACGATATGCTCTCGCTCTTCGAGCAATATGCCATCGACGGCGTCATTCATCTCGCGGCCGAAAGCCATGTCGATCGGAGCATCAAAGATCCCTTCACCTTTGCCCGCACCAACGTGATGGGTACCCTGTCGCTGCTGCAGGCAGCCAAAATGACATGGGAAAGCGATTATGCCGGAAAGCGATTTTATCATATCTCCACCGACGAAGTATATGGCGCTTTGGATTTCGACGAAACACTGTTCACCGAAGACACCCGCTACAATCCTCACAGCCCTTACTCGGCTTCGAAGGCAAGCAGCGACCATTTCGTACGCGCCTATCACGATACCTACGGACTGCCTGTGGTTATTTCGAACTGCTCCAACAACTACGGGCCCTACCAGTTTCCCGAAAAACTCATACCGCTTTTTATCAACAACATTCGTCACAACAAACCGTTACCCGTGTATGGCAAGGGCGAAAACGTGCGCGACTGGCTTTTCGTGGAAGATCATGCACGCGCCATCGATGTTATTTTTCATCACGGCCGGGATGGCGAGACCTACAACATCGGCGGCTTCAACGAATGGAAAAATATCGACCTGATCCGTGTAATCGTCCGTACGGTGGACAAGTTGCTCAATCGCCCCGAAGGCGCGTCCGATCACCTCATCACCTTCGTTACCGACCGTGCGGGACACGACCTGCGCTATGCCATCGACTCGTCGAAACTGAAAAACGAGCTCGGATGGGAACCTTCGCTACAGTTTGAAGAAGGCATCGAAAAAACCGTTCGTTGGTATCTCGACAATCAGGAATGGATGGACAACGTTACCAGCGGCGATTATCAGCGCTACTACGACGAAATGTATGCCAACCGGTAAGGGGCAAACCAATTTCTTTCGCTAAATTGCAGCTACCTACCGAAAGCGACTGTCGGTTGATGCGGATTTGTTTCTGAAAACTGTCACTCCTCAGTTGGACACAAAAGAAGGGGGAAAGGTAAATATACCGGCAAAAGTTTATCCAGAACAAAGAAATGTATATCTTTATCGTCCGATAACGAAAAAGAAGCTCTACACACATCCAAACAATTTTATTAACCGGATGATATGAAATATCAAAACATTCGAGAAGAGGAACTTAAAAACAAAGTAGCACAAGACTATTTCTGGTTGTACGATTGCTCAAAAATTATCGGGAACGTGGATTTTTGTGTATCGATGCACAAAGCTTCAAAAGAAGCTACCGAACAGGAATCGCTGCTTTGGGCAGAAGCCAAGAAAAACTCTTCCGATATTTATAAATCTGTCGTTCAACTGGTTCTTACCATTGGGAAAGCCCGTACTTTTGACAAATATTTGCCACCGCCCATGCTGGGTGCTTTCGACAGCGAAAAAATTGCCTTTATCCCCTATAACGAAATTCACGATGTTTTTTATCAGAACGATTTCAACTGGAATGTTACACCTTCCGATTACAGTAGCAAGGAATTTCAGTTGATCTACGAAAAAGTAAAAAATATTATCGATCAGAATTTGCTTCTTTTTTATTTTGAAAAAGACGACAAGGATCTCAAAAAATTTATCAAAGAAAATTTCATTCCCGGACATTTTGGCTTTACCAAAATAAAAATCGACAAGAACAATTTCATGGTCATTTACAACAAATGGCTGCAGGAAGTGAAACCTACGATTGCCGTTAATTGGGATGTGGCAAAAAAAAGCGGAATTATCGATGGCGATTTTTATCTGGCCGATTTGCTTTCGAGCGATAACGAAACACTGAAAGAAAAACTTTTTGTTCTGCTCCGGCATGACCACTACGAACTGGACCGGAGAATTGACGAATCCGGTATGTTCAGCAGAAAACAAGCCGACTTTAACGACGGACAAAAAGCGCACACCCAATTTTGGAACAAATACGAACGGCCGCCTAAAGAAGAATATTGGGATTACATTGTGGAACGCCGCGATTTGCTCGTGCCACAAGATATTCGCGAACGCAAAGGGAGTTTTTTTACCCCGCAAATTTGGGTGGAACTGTCGCAAAAGTATCTGACCGATGTGCTGGGCGAAAACTGGCAGGACGAATATTATGTGTGGGATTGTGCTGCCGGCACAGGTAACCTGCTTGCCGGACTTACCAACAAATACAACATTTGGGCTTCAACCCTCGACCAACAGGACGTGGAAGTGATGCACGACCGTATCAGCAACGGGGCCAACCTGCTTCACGACCACGTTTTTCAGTTTGACTTCCTTAACGACGATTTCTCGAAATTGCCACTACCTTTGCAGACCATTATAAACGATCCCGAAAAACGGAAAAAGTTGGTGGTGTATATCAATCCTCCTTATAAAAGAGGATTGGGTGTTGCAAATACAAATTTTCATAATGAAGAAATTGGAGAAGCAAAGGATGAATTATATATCCAATTTTTATATAGAATTTATAAGGAAATTAATGGCTGTAAAATTGGGATATTTTCAAAATTAAAATTGCTTAATGCACCTGATTTTGAAACTATGAGATTAACATTTCAGGCCAAACTTGAAAAGCTTTTCATAGTTCCTGCATATACATTTGATAATGTAAAAGGGAAATTCCCGATCGGTTTTCAATTTTATGACACAAGTAAAAAAGAAATCTTCCATTCAATTCTTGCTGATGTTTATGATGAAGATAAAAACATGATTAAAACCAAGTGGTTTTCAAATTATAATAATGCAAAATTTCTCAATAAATGGCTTATTTCTTACAAATACAAATATGATCCGATAGCAAAATTAATTTATAATAGTAATGATTTTCAGCATCAAAATAGAATACGTATTACAAATTTTGAAACGACTGTTTTAGGAGGTGACGGGAAATTTAATATTGACAAATCAAACCTTCTAATTTCGGGTATTTATTTTTCAGTACGACATTGTATTGAACCAACTTGGCTGAATGATCGCGATCAATTTCTTTATCCCAATGATGGGTGGGAAACCGATACCGAATTTCAAAACGATTGCCTGGCATTCACGCTTTTCCATTCACAAAACAGAATTACCTCCAGAGAGGGTACAAATCATTGGATTCCGTTCACCGAAGTGGAAGTAAACGCAAGGGAGAAATTTGAGAGTCATTTTATGTCGGATTTTATAAAAGGAAAGCCGAAACTGCCCCAAAAATCTTTTTATACGTTACCTATTTTGTTTGAACAGGAAGTTTCTTATAACCGAGCACCTATAAAATTTTCGGAGGAGGCAACTGCCGTATTTGATGCCGGGCGCGAACTTTGGAAATATTACCACCGGCAGCCGAACTGCAATGTCAATGCGTCCCTTTACGATATAAAAGAGCACTTTCAAGGCAGAAACGACACCGGAAAAATGAACAACAAAAGTTCGGATGAAACCTATATGAACCTGATTGGCAATTTAAGAGAAAAACTCAGACTGCTCTCTAAAAAAATCGAGCCAAAAGTATATGAATACGGATTTCTGAAAAGATAAACCGTTTTGCTGACGCAGCCCCATCGAGTGCTTTCATCCGATCTCTCACCTCGAGGAAAAGACCCTACAGGTGTAGGAAACAATTTTCGAGGTGTAGGGACTCATCCTACAGATGTAGGAGATCATTTTCCACATGTAGGGAAGTTTCCTACAAGTGTAGGACACAATTATCGAGGTGTAGGAAGAGTTCCTACAGGTATAGGGAACAATGTTGCCTCTGTAGGAAGGTTTCCTACAGGTGCATCAAATGTTTCGCGAGACAGAAAAACTTTGTATTCGAGTGCAGATAAAAGGACAGCATCGAAAATCACGTTTTCGTTGTCCTCAATTATTTTATTCACTAAAATTTATAATCTATGTCAAAATCAAAATTGAGTTTTGCCGAGATGATTTCTCAGGCACAAGTGATGGTAACGGCATTGAATGCCAACGCAGAAAAAATATCGAAACGCGGCATCGATTCCGCTTTCGTAACCGAAATGGAAAGCATTCGCGCCGAAGCGAAAAAACTTAACGACGAGCAGGAAAAACTGAAAGCCGACCTGAAGTCGAAAACCGACGCGTTGACCGCCAAGATGGAAGAGCTGACCCAAAAATACAGCGAAGCCAAAAAGGTGGTAAAACTCGAATTTCCGCAAACACAGTGGATGGAATTCGGGATTTCGGACAAGCATTGAATAACAGAATATCGACCATTCGACGACGAACCGCAATGGAGAGGAGACGATGCCCCGCGCATTGTCTCCTCGTTTTGTCCGAAGCTTTGGCCGCTGCTCGTGAGAGTGCGCTAAATTGACGAAAAACACATCGGCAGACTCGCCAAGCACACAACGATTTCACTTCGCGTGTTTGCTTCCCCTTGCAGACAGAATATCTACTTCACCTTTTGTCGATATAGTTCCCAACGCCGCATCACCTCGTCCACATACCGGAGAGTTTCGTCGCTGCGAAAATAGCCCGAATTGCACACCGGATCTTTGTAATATTTCTCAAAACGTTTCAGACTCAAATATTTTTCCACGTTATCGTCCCACACTTGCGGATCGGAACCGTATTTTTGGGCAAGCGCCTGACCGTCGTACACATGACCGATTCCGCCGTTGTAGGCGGCAAGTGCCAGCTTGATGCGCTCATCGGGGTTTTCGACGGACGAAAATGCCTGAATAAGCCTTTTCAGATAAAAGGTGGCAGCCTTGATATTGAGTTCGGGATCGAAAATATCTTGCCGGCTCACGCCCAAACTCGCCGCCGTAGAAGGCATCAGTCCCATGATTCCGGCAGCGCCGGCCCACGATTCGTTGCCGTTTACAAATGTCGATTCCTGATAAGCCACCGAAGCAAGCAGACGCCAATCGATACCGTATTCGGCTCCATATTTTTTAAAGTAATCGTCGTAAGGCGACAGCTGCCCGGGTTTGAAAAACGCAGTAGCTGCCAAATCGCCGGCCATCGCAAAATTCTTGGATTCTTCGAAGTAGCGCTTCGTAATTCGGCGGTAAGAGGGTTCGGCATTTGCGCGGGCAAACCAGGCATCGAGCGAGTCGGCCAAAACGGGACTATCTTTGCGCACGGCCCACGACGACCGCTGATCGAAACTCACCGGAAGCGATATATCAATATTGGAAAAGTATGTTTTGTTTAATCGTGCCAGATAATCGTCGGCAACGGTATATGCAATTTCGCCGTTCGAAACCATCCGGATCAAATCCTCCACCACCACCGTATCCTTATCGACGGCCACGATGTTGATCCCGCCGCCCAACTCTTCGTTGAGATTGACAACGCGGTCGTAATACTTGGTTCGGGAAATGACGGTTACATCTTTACCCACCAGCTGTGTGACGTCGGTAAGCAGCGTGTCGCCCCTGTTGGCCCGTTGCACCAAAACCTGATGCGATATGTGGGTCAATCCGCAATAGATAAGCGAATCCTTGAGTCGGTTTTCCACCGGCACATTGTAGGCAATCACGTCTCCTGCGCCCTGCAAAAGCATTTCTACCAGCGAAGCGGAATTTTGCGCAAGCACGATGTTCAGTTCCAGATCGTGTTTGTCGCAAAAATCGCGAATCATGTCGTAATGGTAGCCCATCGGTTGATCGCGATAGATAAAATAGGATGTGGAGGTATTGAGCGTAAGCACGGTAAGCGTATCCTTCCGGCGAATGGTTTCGAAATCGTCGAGCGGATGTTTACTTTCCCCTTTGCCGCAGGACGAAAGTATGGCGATTGACAAAAAAGCCGGCCAAAAGATGCCGAAAAAATGAGTTCGGTCGATTTTCATTCCGACAGGAAACAGATTGATTTTCGCAAAAGTACATATTTTTTTTTGGTTTTCAAATGACGTGGGGACTTTGGCGGCACTCACCATTTCGCAAGAAATCTTTTGGAGGTTGCCATGCTGTTCGGATATTGCACGATTCTGTCAAAGAAATCATTGAAAACGGGGCTTCATTGATCAAATTACATCTTTTTTTCGATTTTTATTTCATTTTTTCCATAATTCAGCTATCTTTGCAACAAAATCATTCTGCGATGCCGTTGTTGCATTTCACATACACCCAATACACTACCTCGATGATGACCCCTTGCGGGGTTATCTGATCTTCTTTTTTCCAAACAACAAGGGCAATTCACAACGTCCCATTCCCAAGAATCACCTTCGATTCTTACAATCAAAAACATTTCCAAACAAACCAATCACCGTTCGCTTCGTAGCGAACGAAATATCGATATCCAAGATGAAAGTAATGAAATTTGGCGGTTCGTCCGTCGGTTCTCCCGAATCGATCAAATCGGTAAAACAGATCGTTGAAGCCGAAGAAGCACCCGTAATCGTTGTAGTATCGGCACTCGGCGGCGTTACCGACCGACTGCTTCTTTCTGCCGATTTTGCCGTGAAGGGCAATGCCGGATACAAACCGATGCTCGAGGAAATCATACTCCGACACGAGGAGCTGATCGAAGCAATGATCGTTTCGCCACCCGACAAAGAGGAAGTTCGCCGGAAAACTCAAGTTCTATTCGACGAATTGAGAAACATTTTGCGCGGGGTATTTCTGATTGGCGATCTGTCGCAAAAAACTTCGGACAAAATAGTAAGCTATGGCGAACGACTTTCGTCGATTATCATCAGCAAAGTGATAGACGGCGCCAAACTCTACGACGCTACCCAATTTATCAAAACCACAAAACAGTTTGCGCGGCACATGCCCGATTTGGATTTGTCGAACGAACTGATTCGAAAAACATTTTCGAAAGATCCATTCGACAAGGTGGCAGTTGTGCCGGGCTTTATATCGTCGAGCAAGGACAACGGCGACATCACCAATCTGGGACGAGGTGGATCGGACTACACGGCGGCCATTATAGCTGCCGCGATGGATGCTTCGATGCTCGAGATATGGACCGATGTGGACGGTTTTATGACGGCCGATCCCAAAATCATCAATTCGGCTTATGTGATCGAGGAACTTTCGTTCACCGAAGCCATCGAGCTTTCGAACTTCGGGGCAAAAGTGATTTATCCGCCAACAATTTTCCCGGTGTATCACAAAAACATCCCCATTTACGTAAAAAATACGCTTAATCCCGCCTCTGAAGGCACTCTCATTCGGCACATCGAGCCCACACCGAACGGGAAAATCATCAAAGGAATTTCGTCCATCAACGATACGGCACTCATCACCATCACCGGCTTGGGAATGGTAGGCGTGATCGGCGTCAACAAACGCATCTTCACGGCGCTGGCCAATGTAGGCATCAGTGTGTTTCTGGTGTCGCAAGCCTCGTCGGAAAGCAGCACGTCGATAGGTGTTCGTTCCGTTGATGCGGCTCTTTCGCAAAAAGTGCTCAACCATGAGTTTGCTCACGAAATAGCAATGGGCAGCATCAACGAAATTCAGGTTGAATATGATTTGGCCACCATTGCCATCGTAGGACAAAATATGAAACACGTGCCGGGCATAGCGGGCAAGTTTTTCGAAACGTTGGGACGCAGCGGCATCAACATCGTGGCGCTGGCACAGGGAGCGGGCGAAACCAACATTTCGTGCGTGATTTCGAAAAACGATTTGCGAAAATCGCTCAACGTCATCCACGATTCGTTTTTCCTTTCGCTCTACCAGGAGTTGAACCTTTTCGTAGTCGGAACCGGTACGGTGGGAAGCAAACTGCTGGACCAAATCAGGCAGCAACAGCAAATTCTGAAAGATAGAAACAAACTGCGCATCAACATCGTGGGAATTGCCAACGGCCGCAAAGCACTTTTTTCGAGAGAAGGAATATCGCTCGAAAACTATATGGACAACCTGATGACGAACGGCGTAAAAAGCTCTCCCAAACTCATTCGCGATGAGATTCTGAAAATGAACATTTTCAACGCCGTATTTGTGGACTGCACGGCAAGTGCCGATATCGCTTCGCTTTACGAGGAATTGATGTCGAAAAACATTTCGGTGGTGACGGCCAACAAAATAGCCGCCTCATCGTCGTACGACAATTATCACAAATTGAAAGAAACTGCACGCAAAACCGGCGTGAAGTTTCTGTTCGAAACCAATGTGGGGGCAGGACTTCCGATCATCAACACGATGAACTCGCTGGTGAATTCCGGCGACAATATCTTGAAACTCGAAGCCGTACTCTCCGGCACACTAAATTTCATTTTCAATACGTTGAGCGAAAGCATTCCTTTCAGCAAAGCCATTCGCATGGCGGTAGAAGCCCAATATGCCGAACCCGATCCGCGCATCGATCTGAGCGGACTGGATGTGATTCGGAAGCTGATCATTCTCTCGCGCGAAGCAGGAGCCAGAGTGGAACAGTCGGACGTGAAGAAACACCTGTTTATCGACCAAAAATATTTCGAAGGGACACTGGAAGAATTTTGGAATACGATTTCCGAAATGGACGAATATTTCGAAGCACGACGCAAGGAGCTGGCCAAAGAAGACAAGAAACTTCGTTTCGTGGCGACCTACGAGCGAGGAGAATGCGAAGTCGGCCTGCGCGAGATAGAAAAGGGGCATCCGTTCTACGATTTGGAAGGGAGCAACAACATTATCATGATCACGACCGAACGCTACAACGAATATCCGATGGTAATCAAAGGATACGGGGCCGGTGCCAGCGTGACGGCGGCAGGCGTCTTTGCCGACATCATTTCCATTGCAAACATTCGATGATTGGAGGACAGCAGAAAAATAAATCGCAGCAATACAACTAAAATACAGGAAAAAATGAAATACATTATTGTTCTGGGTGACGGCATGGCCGACGAACCAATAGCCCAATTGGGAAACAAAACACCGCTGCAGGTGGCACACACGCCAACGATGGATTTGTTGGCGAAGAAAGGTCGCAGCGGCATGCTCGACACCGTTCCCGAAGGATTTGCTCCCGGAAGCGAAATTGCCAATCTGTCGGTGATGGGATACGACGTCCCGAAAGTTTACGAAGGTCGCGGCGTATTGGAAGCAGCAAGTATGGGCGTGGACATTCTGCCCGAAGAAATGGCCATGCGATGCAATCTGGTTTGCATCGAAGGCGATTTATTGAAAAATCATTCGGCAGGCCATATTTCATCGGAAGAAGCGGCAGAACTCATCGCTTTTCTGAACGAAAAATTGGGCGACGAAACCTTCACCTTCTTTCCGGGCGTTTCCTATCGTCATCTACTGAAGATGAAAGGCGGCAATAAACACATCGATTGCACGCCGCCTCACGACATTCCCGAGAAGCCTTTTCGTCCGGCTTTGATAAAACCGACAGACGAGGCTTCGAAGCCCACTGCCGAAGCTCTCAATCGACTGATACTGGCTTCGCAGGAGATTTTGGCCGATCATCCCGTCAACAAAAAACGTATTGCCGAAGGCAAAGATCCCGCAAACAGCATTTGGCCGTGGTCGCCGGGATATCGACCGCAGATGCAACCGCTGAACGAGATGTTTCCTATCCGTAGCGGATCGGTGATTTCGGCGGTAGATCTGATTCGCGGCATAGGCGTATATGCAGGACTGGAGGTGATTATGGTGGAAGGTGCCACGGGACTGTACAATACCAACTACGAAGGCAAAGCGCAAGCAGCTTTGGATGAACTGAAAAAGAAAGATTTCGTGTATCTTCATATCGAAGCGAGCGACGAAGCCGGCCACGAAGGGGATGTTCCTCTCAAGATAAAAACCATCGAATATCTCGATCATCGGGTACTGAAAACAATTTACGAAGAGACCGAAAAATGGGACGAACCCGTTGCAATTGCCGTACTACCCGATCACCCTACTCCATGTGCCATCCGAACGCACACGCGGGCAGCCATTCCTTTCGTGATCTATCATAAGGGCATAGAACCCGATTCGGTGGAGCAATATGACGAATTTTCGGCACAAAATGGCGGTTTCGGCTTGCTGCACGGTGACGAGTTTATGAAAACACTGATTGGGATAGAAAATGAGAAATGAAGAAGTGTGAAGTAAGAAGTTAGAAATAAGAAGTTAGAAATAAGAAGTAAAGAAATGAAATATTACAGTACAAATCATAAAGCTCCGGAAGCTACCCTTCGCGAAGCAGTGGTGAAAGGGTTGGCACAGGATAAGGGACTTTACATGCCGGAGAAAATAAACCGGTTACCGAAAGATTTTTTTGATCATATTGGAGAGAAAAGCCTGACAGAAATAGCACAAACAGTGGCTCAGGCGTTCTTTGGGGAGGATATCCCGAAAGAAAAACTGGACGCAATCGTTGCAGACACGCTCAACTTCGAAATTCCACTGCATAAGGTTGAGGAAGATGTGTATGTTCTCGAATTGTTTCACGGCCCTACTTTTGCCTTCAAAGATGTCGGCGCTCGATTTATGGCACGCATGCTGTCCTATTTCGTAAAGGAACAGGGACAAAGCGACGTGAAAGTGCTGGTGGCAACCTCGGGCGACACGGGAAGTGCCGTGGCAAACGGCTTTCTGGGTGTAGAAGGCATTCGGGTATTCGTTCTTTATCCTTCGGGAAAAGTAAGCGATATTCAGGAAGCGCAATTCACCACACTCGGACAGAATATCGTAGCTTTGGAAATCGACGGCACGTTCGACGATTGCCAGGCATTGGTGAAAGCGGCATTTATGGACGATGAGCTGAACCGAAAACTAAATCTGACATCGGCAAATTCCATCAACGTAGCACGTTTTCTACCCCAATCGTTCTACTACTTCCATGCCTTTGCCCAACTGGCGGCTCAAAACAGTGCCGACAATGTGGTAATTTCCGTACCCAGCGGAAATTTGGGAAATCTTACGGCAGGATTGTTCGCAAAGCGAATGGGCTTACCCGTGAACCGCTTCGTGGCTGCCAATAATCGCAACGATGTGTTTTTTCGCTATCTCGAAACAGGTCTGTATCAGCCGAAACCCTCCGTTCAGACCATTGCCAACGCTATGGACGTGGGCGCTCCCAGCAATTTCGACCGAATTCTCGATTTGTATCACGCCGAACATGCATCGATCGCAAACGATATCTCAGGGAACACGTACAACGACGACGAAATCCGAAAAACTATTCGCGAAACATACGAGCAAACAGGATATCTGCTCGATCCGCATGGAGCTTGTGCCTACAAAGCATTGAAGGAAAGAAAAAATGACGACGAAAAAGGAATTTTTCTCGCTACGGCACATCCCGCAAAATTTAAGGAAGTGGTGGAAAGCTGCATCGGAAAAACCATAGAAATTCCCGAAAGGTTGTCGGAATTCATGCGTCAGCCAAAGCAATCGATTTTTTTGCCCAACGATTTCGATCGTCTTAAAAATATGCTGTTGGAATTCAGTTAAGTTTCTTTTTGATAAAATGTGAGGCAGATTATCGCATTAATGATTAGCTTTGTGCTTCGAAACCATACGCTATCAGCAGTTTTTGATGAGATACTCGGAGATCGGCATACTTACCATATTCTTTTTGCTTCTTTCTCAACTTTCTTTTTCTCAAACAAGAACGCTGAGCAATGACACTTTACCACCAACCAACCTCCAGAGTGCAGCTCCAAATGACTCACTAAAAATCGATAGTCTCAATCAAAAAAAGGAAACACTCGAAGCCCCCGTATATTACACCGCCCAAGATTCGATGATATTCACCAAAGACAATCTTGGGTTTTTGTACGGCGAAGCCGAAGTGAAATATGGGAAAATTGGGATAAAAGGCGAGTTTATTACTGCCGATCTCGATAGCAATACCATTTCATCTACCTACGGTCTCGATTCCGTAGGCAAAGAATTTGGATATCCCGTTTTCGACGATAACGGGACGCAGTACGAAATGAAAAAAGTTCGTTACAACTTCCAAACCCGGAAAGCATTCATCAACCAAGTTGTAACACAACAGGGCGAAGGATACATCGTGGCAAAGGATGCCAAAATGAATTCCGACAATTCATTTTATATGCGCAACGCCAAATATACTACTTGCGACTTGCATGATCATCCGCATTTTTATCTGAATTTATCGAAAGCAAAAGTCCGACCCGGAAAAGATGTTGTTACCGGCCCTGCATGGCTGGTGGTGGCGGATGTGCCGCTTTTTCCGGTTGTTCTTCCCTTTGCATTTTTCCCGTTTACCCAAACCTATTCTTCAGGAATCATCATGCCCAGTTATGGAGATGAAATGAGTCGTGGCTTTTATCTGCAAAACGGAGGTTATTATTGGGCCATAAATGATTATGTAGATCTGGCCATCACAGGCGAAATATACACAAAAGGGAGCTGGGGCATCGGCGCGCGTTCGAACTACCGCAAGCGTTACAAATTTTCGGGCAGTTTCAACACCTACTATCTAAACACGGTTCTTGGAGACAAGGGATTGCCGGACTATTCGGTTTCGAAAGATTTTCGCGTAAACTGGACACATTCACAAGACCCCAAAGCGAATATGTATCGCACATTATCGGCCAGCGTCAACTTTTCGACCAGTAAGGCAAACCTTAACGATTTATCCTATTTATACAATCGCGAATCTTCGAACAATACCAAAAGCTCAAGCGTCAATCTTACTCAACGATTCCCTGATTCGCCCTGGAGTCTTTCGGCTACCATGAACATCAATCAGGTATCTCGCGATTCCACTATTTCTGCCACACTGCCCAACGTCTCTATCAACATGAGTAGAATCTATCCATTCAAACGAAAGGATGCAATCGGCGACGAGCGCTGGTATGAGAAAATATCGATGAGCTATTCGGGTGAGTTTCGTAATTCTATCACGACAAAAGAAAACCGTTTTCTTCAATCGAATCTGGTAAAAGACTGGACCAACGGCATGCGTCATAGCATTCCCATCAGTGCCACTTTCACGCTTTTCGATTACATTCAGATTTCCCCGTCTATCAACTACAACGAGCGTTGGTACACCTCGAAACACATGCAGGCGTGGGATCCGGTAAAAAAACAAAACGTCGTGGTGGACACGATTTATGGATTTCAACGCGTTTACGATTATAGCACATCTTTGAGTTTCAACACCAAGTTGTATGGATTCTACACGCCGTGGAAAATATTCGGCGACAAAGTACAAACTATCCGACACGTATTTTCGCCGTCCATAAGTTTGGGCTATACTCCCGATTTCGGGAAACCGCGTTACAATTTCTACGAAACATATTACTACAAAGACGAGTATGGAAACGACGCGGAATATACCTATTCGCCTTACAGCCGTATGATGTTCGGTACAGCTCCTACGGGAGAAAGCGGAAGTATCGGATTCGATTTCAAAAACAACGTCGAAATGAAAGTACGCAGCGACAACGATTCTACCGGGTATAAAAAAATCAGTCTCATCGACGATCTCGGCATTAGTTTTAGCTACAACATGATGGCCGACTCGATGAAATGGAGCAATATCAATACGAACATCCGACTGAAACTATCGAAATCGTACACACTGAGTTTGAGCGGTTCATGGGATCCGTACATCTACGAACTCGACGCAAACGGACGCCCGGTTCATGTCGATAAATTGCGAATCGGTCATGGTAAAGGCTTTGGTCGATTGATGGGTACGGGAACCTCATTTTCGTATTCATTCAATCAGGACACTTTCAATAAACTGTTCGGTAGAGACAAAGAAACCGGAAAAGACGAAAACAAAGAAGGAGAAAACATTACTGAACTGCCGGACGACGGAACACTGGGACGAAACCCTAATGAAGAAACACCACGCACAAGCGTTTTCGAATCTGACGAACAAAGTCAAGGTGAATACGATGCAGATGGTTATCTGAAAAATTCGGTCAATTGGAACTTATCCTTCAACTATTCTATCCGCTATGGATTGGGAAGCGAATTTGACTACGATAAAATGGAATACAAGGGCGAATTTACCCACAATTTAGGTTTTAGCGGATCGATACAGCCCACAAAAAACTGGAATTTCACCTTCAACACCGACTTTAATTTCGATCTCAAAAAATTTACGAGCGTGAATTGCTCCATCTCTCGAAACCTCCACTGCTGGAGCATGTCAGCCAACTTTATTCCGCTCGGGCCCTACAAATCATACAACTTTGTGATTCGCGCAAACGCTTCGTTATTGCAAGATCTCAAATACCAACGCAACAGCTCGCCTTATAACAATATGGATTGGTATTAGCCATTTACATGACGATTTTCAACGGACAAGTTGGATGCGATAAATAATCTGACGATTTACGGATGAGTGAATTTTGAACGTCGATTTATTATGAAACGTATCTTAAGTAAGAATGGAGAGATCAATGCAGATCCTTTGTTCGCAAACAATTTCGTAATGGGGAATTCTTTTCTTTATTCCTTTCCACGCTGTAAATCGAATTAAATTTGCCGGCGCGTAATACGAAATAAAAAATTATTGCGAAATTTGTTGTTTGAACGCACGAAAAAAAATTACAAGAAATTCGAATGAAAGACCTCATAATTACCGAAATAAAAAGTGAAAAAGCCATTTTGGTCGGACTTATCACACCCGATCAAAGCGAAGAGAAAGTGAATGAATATCTCGACGAGTTGGCCTTCTTGGCCGAAACGGCCGGTATTGTTCCCGGAAAACGCTTCGTTCAGCGGCTCGAAATGCCCAATTCGGTTACTTTTGTCGGTGCAGGCAAACTGCAGGAAATAAAGGAATACGTTGCCGACGAAGAAAATCAAATCGGCGTGGCCATTTTTGACGATGAACTGTCAGCCAAGCAAATCCGCAATATCGAAAAGGAATTGAAGATCCGCATCCTCGATCGGACAAGTCTCATCCTCGACATCTTTGCCATGCGCGCTCAAACTGCACATGCGAAAGCACAGGTAGAACTTGCTCAATATCAGTATTTGCTGCCGCGACTTACGCGCATGTGGACCCACCTCGAACGCCAGCATGGTGGTGGTGGCGTAATTATGCGCGGCCCGGGTGAAACACAGTTGGAAACAGACCGCCGCATCATCCTCGATAAAATTTCGCGTCTGAAGAAAGAGTTGAAGGACATCGACATGCAAAAATCCGTCCAGCGTAAAAATCGGGGCAAAACGGTTCGTGTGGCTTTGGTTGGATACACCAATGTGGGCAAATCCACATTGATGAACGTGCTAAGCAAATCGGAAATTTTTGCCGAAAACAAATTGTTTGCTACGCTTGACACCACGGTGCGCAAGGTAACTATCGACAACCTGCCGTTTTTGCTCACCGATACGGTGGGTTTCATTCGTAAATTGCCCACTAATCTGATTGAATCGTTTAAATCTACCCTCGACGAAGTGCGTGAGGCCGATATCTTGTTGCACGTTGTGGATATTTCGCATCCCGCATTCGAAGAACAAATAGAAGTGGTAGAGAAAACGCTCTACGAAATTGACAAAACACCGAAACCTACCATTCTGGTATTTAATAAAATCGATGCTTTCACACACGTGGTAAAGGGAGATGACGACCTAACTCCCAAACGCCGCGAAAACTATTCGCTCGAAGAGTTGAAACAAACCTGGATGAACAAACTGCAAGACAACTGCATTTTTATTTCGGCAAAGGAAAAAGAAAATATCGACGAGCTGAAGCAATTGATTTACAAAAAGGTGAAAGAAATACACATTACACGCTTCCCTTATAACGATTTTCTTTATCAACATTACGAAGGTGATTTGTAAGGTTTCAATCCTAACAGGTTTTGAAAACCTGTTAGGATTTAGTTAACTACCTAAAATAACCATCAATATTTATTTAATATTACATTATTTTCAATTCATAAATCTGTTCACGTTTATTTACATTTAGATATAGTCGTTAAGTTGAAACGGCTGTTTTATATCGATTTTTACACTTTATAACGCGACGAGTAGGTTTTTGTGTCATAACATTGGTCACTTTCCATTTTGACGAGTGACCTTTGTGTTCACACAAAACGTACTTTCCAAAATGCGGAATGGCATTTGTGAACCCAAAATGGTCGCTTTTCACTTTGACGACCGACCTTTTACGATTTACATGACCCACTCCGTTAACAAATTATGGGATGTTGTGCCCTTTTCGATAACTATTTTTAAGGGAGAGTGGCTTTTGTGCAGACACAAAACCCGTTCCTCGCGGCGACGAGTGAGTTTTGTCTGTGGGCAAAGGTCGTTGCTTTTAACGCCGAACAACCTTTTTCGGGTGAAAAAGGTCGTTCCTCATTTTGCGGAGTGAATTGTTTCGATAGTAAAAGGTCGTTCCGCGCAATGCGGAGCAGGCAAAGTAGCAGAAATTGGTCACTCCGCATCCTGCGGAAGGGGTGTTTTGCCGATAAAAAGTCGTTCCTCATAGCGGAAAGTAGGTTTTGTGTCTGCACAAAAGCCGTTCCTCGTGATAACAAACGGTAATTTCACGCGCAAAAATATCGTTCCTTTAACAGTTAGGTACCCTTTTCGAAGAGCCATCAGTCGTTCCGCAAAATGGGAATCCCATCATGTGGCGGTGAAATGGTCGTTCTACAAAACGAAGAGTGAATATATACGAGCAATTTTACCCATATTCAGCAACAAGTCTTTCCTGATCTCCCAGAAAAATTCTACAGATTGAATTTCTTCGAAAAATACATCACCAAGGCAAGTATAACGAACAGCCCAAGACTACCGGCCAAAAGAGCGTAACTTTCCATGTGGATCAGCATGAAAATAAATGCATACAAAATTGCAAGCAGGGCGCCCACCAGCCAACCTTGTTTTGCGCTTCGGAGGATGCTCGACAGGTGAAGTGAAATAAGCACTGCCGTCATTGCGGCGGCGATAAGGTATGCCGGGGCGAATCCCAATACTTCCGAAAGCGAAAGCAACAACGAATAAAACAGTACCAAGGCAAGCCCAATGAGCAGATACCGGAACGGATGCACTGCATTTTTTCGGATCTGTTCCATGAAGAATACGGCTACAAAAGTGAGCAAAATAATGAGGATGCCATATTTCACGGCGCGCATATTTTGCCGATATTGATCGACCGACTGGACAAACTGAACGCCGAAACGCGAGTCGGCCATCTGACTCATCGAAGCATCATCGTCGCCATTGATGATTTGACCGTAACTGCGATTGATATCGAGAATTTTCCAATCGGCGGTAAATCCGTTTTGGTCGATTTGGCGACTGTCCGGTAGAAAATTGCCGTCGAATCCGGGCGAAGTCCAGTCCGATTTGAGATGCACTTTCGTAACTTTTCCCACCGGCACCACATAAAATCCTTGCGAACCGTTCAATTTCATCGACATGGAGAATGGCAGTAAATCGGAATAAATTGGAGAATCTTTTTCGTCGAACGTCATTTTCGCATTCATTCCCTGACCGAACAAACTACCGGTTTTTTCTTTCGTTGCCACTTGCTTTTCGGCAACGGTTGACGAACCAAATCCTAAGGATAAATTGCTCGCAGGAACGCCCGGCTCAAAATCGACGTTTGCACCGGCTATTTGCAACGGACTTATTTCCTTAATTCCCTTCAGATCCGAAATTCCTAAAATCAATCGAATTTCGTTCCATTTTATTTGCGAAAGGCTGACTCCCGATTTCTCCAGAGCCTGCATATCGAATGTCCCTTTGAGAACGATATCCGATCCGTACACGGAGGCATCATAGATGCCGCGTTTGCGGCTTTCCACAACAGCATTGGCCGAAACGTCGAGCGTTTCGGGAAGCAGCACCAAATTCTGCTCGACAACGGTTTGCAAATCATCCTTTATCAACGTTTTCGTATAAGGAATGACGAAACACGGTCCGACAATGGTTTGCTTTCCACCCCACTTCGAAGTGATTTCTTCGATTGCGTTTTGTCGGGTAGTTTGTCGTTCATTGATGAGCGATTGAATCATCACAAGCGGGATAAGCAATACGAGTGTCAGTATCCCTATAATCACCAGTTTGATGGTGGTAGCATATCGTTCCGGAAAACTTCCTTCCGAATTGTGTCGTTGAGGATTGCGTTGCGTAGAATCGGGAGATGTCATAAATTTGGGATTTTTGATTTTAGTGAAACATCATAAAGAATGAAATCGTATCATAAATTTTGTCGGATAAAAGCTTCCAAAGCCATCAGATGATCTTTGAAAGCTTTTTCGCCTAAGGGAGTTTTCGAATAGGTTGTTTGAGGTTTTCGACCCACAAAGCGTTTTGTGGAAACAATATATCCCAAGTTCTCCAACGCGCGGGTGTGGCTTGCAAGGTTGCCGTCGGTTAATCCGAGCAACTCCTTCAACGAATTGAAATCGATTTCGTCGTTTACCATCAAAACCGACATAATTTCGAGTCGGGTTTTACTTTCGAATGCCTTGTTAATATCTTCGAGAGGATTTTTCACCGGTTTGACTGATTAGCGAAAAAATTATCTGCGTTCGACCGCAAAATAAAAATAAATTCCATACACGATGTGCACCCATCCAAATCCGATTGTCCAGCACAGCAAAGCATAATCGGATGGAACAAACAACGAAAAAATGCCTGTCAACAGTTCGGTGCAGCCCAACCAGAAAATGCTTCCGTAAGTATATTTTGAAGCATTAACGAGAGCCAACCCGTAAAATAGCAGCATGACGGGAGACAATAACCGATATTCGCCACCCGCGATTAACGAAGCACAAAACAGCCCGCCAACAAAAAGTGGCAAAAAAAAATTGAAAAGGGTGCGCCACATTTGTTTGCTCACAAATTGTTGTCCCGCCTTGCGAGCTTTTTGAGCCGAGAAAAACAGAACGATGGCCAACGAAAGAACGAAAACGGCAACTCCGACCGCAATTAACTTTGATAATGAACTTGTCGCCATCGACAAATCAAAGGTATCGTGCAACATCGATCTGACCATTGCCGCTCCGGCCAAAGCTATCGTTCCGATGAGGATAGCCGATGTTCCACTGAACGAAGTGAAGCGCGACGATTTCTCCATCATCGACTTAATATCGCGCACCGTTTTTAATGCTTCATTATTATTTTCCATAAATAAAAAGTACTTTGTTTCGCAAAGTAAAAACAAAAAAAGAAAAGTTGGACATCGCGTATCCAACTTTAACTTAATTTAGTGAGCGCTTGCCAAAAATTCGTTATTACGATGCTTTATGATGACACAACTCTTTGTTGAGCGCGATCACGGCTTCCTCATAATGTTCGCGATTGATGACAAACTGCATATTGACCTGCATAAGCGATTGTGCGAAACTTTCGATGTTGATTCCTTTTTCGTAAAGCGCTTTGGTAGCACGATAGAGGAATCCGGGCATGGCGATATTTGTCCCCATCGCGCAAACAATGGCTACCGGTCGGGCAGTAACCTGATAAAAAACATCGGTAAGTACCTTGATCAATTCTGCCGATTTGGGATTGTCCCAAACAACCATTGTGATGGAGTTGGCATTGGTAGATTTGAGAATATAACTCACTCCGTATTTCTGAAAGTATTGCATGATGTGTCCGTCGAAACCGGGTTCGCCCACCATCATTGGGTCGTGCACCTCGATCGCGATGACTTTGCGCGATCCTGAAACAATTTCGACACGTGGTTCGGGCGAGATATAATCGCGCGAAATAACTGTTCCGGGATGTTCCGGTTCGAACGTATTTTTGATGCGAATGTTGATGCCGGCCAATTCCAAAGGTTTGGCAGCTTTCGGGTGAATGGCTTCCATGCCGATGTCGGCCAACTGATCGGCAATAATATAATTGGTATGACCTACCGGGACGCTGTTTTCCACACCCACAATTTTGGGATCGGCGCTCGACAGGTGATATTCCTTGTGAATCACCGCTTCGTCAGCCTTTACTTCCACGGCAATTTTGCTGAACGTTACTTCGGAATAGCCGCGATCGAAAGCGCGCATAATGCCTTCCGTTCCTTTGGTGTAACCGGTGGCAATGCACAAAATCTTGCTGAAATCGATATCTTTGAATTCCTTGTGAATACGTTGGTCGATGGTGAGCGGTTCGCTGTCATTAAATCCGCACAAATCCACAAAACGGGCATTGATGCCGTTGTTGTTGAGGATATTCGTCGAGTTCCAGGCCGAATGGGCTTCGCCGATAGACGAAAGAATTTCTCGCGCAGCGAGATAAATATCGGTCTGGTTGACATAGCCGGAGGCAAGCACTTTCGAAAGACTGTAGAGAATCGTTTTAGCCTGATCGACTCGAAAACGGATGAAATCGCGCGCCTCTTTCAGGTCGAGACCGATATCGGCAAAGCCGTCGTTGATGAGCAAGAGTCGTTTGCAAAAATCGTCGAGAGCACTACTGAAATCTTCGCCTTTCAGAAATTTATGATAGATACCGGGTTCGCCGGTTTTTTTGTGTTCGAGGAGCCAGTTGGTAACGTTGTTATATGCCGAAACCACGAAAATGCGGTTATAGAGAGCATCGCCTTTGCGATTTCCTTTGATGATGTTGTTGAGTACGTCCTGAAATTGTGACATGGACGTTCCCCCGATTTTTTCGACTGTAAGCATAGCAATGATGTTGTTAGTTGAAGTGAATGTTGTTGTGCCACATCGTGTTTGCACGTCACAAATTTACATGATAATTTTCAATCGCACCACAGCCGAGATGATTTAATTGGGAATTAATGGATGGAATCGTATCGGTTTAAAACTTTTTGATTTCCCGATAGACACGGAAAATCGGAAGTCCCATCACGTTGAAATACGATCCTTCGATTCTCTCCACGCCCACATATCCGATCCATTCCTGCACTCCATACGCACCGGCTTTGTCGAGGGGTTCGTATTTCTCCACGTAATATTCTATTTCTTCGTCAGACAGTTCGCCAAACGTAACGTAAGCAGTATCGGAAAAAGATACTTGCTTTGTTTTCGAAGTGAGGCAAACTCCCGTTATCACGCGATGTGTTTTTGCGGCAAGAAAATGGAGCATTCTCGCGGCTTCGGCCTTATCTGCAGGTTTGCCCAAAATAGTGCCTTCGAGCAACACGATAGTATCGGCAGTCAAAAGCAGGGAATCATCCGAGAACATTCCGACGTATGCCGACGCTTTTTTTCGGGCAAGAAATTCCGGCACTTCCTCTTTCGGAAGGGTTTCGGGATACGATTCTTCAATATCGGGCAACGCAACAATCTCGTATTCAATATCAATTCCCGACAGCAACTCTTTGCGACGAGGTGAGTTGGAGCCAAGAATAAGTTTGTAGTTGGTAATTTCCATTGATACCGGTGAAAATTTCTCCAAATTTACATGATAATTTTCGTTTAATACACAGGTTTGAGGATTTTATCATAGGGCGTTTCATGGATTCTGTGTAGCCAGGAAGATTAAAAAAAAATGATTATCCGCAACTATTCCTATTATGAGTCTGCTTTAAAAAGTCTAAAATACTAAAAATTAATTTCGTAAAATTCTGATTTTCAAGTATGTTTTTTGCTCATTTTTGATAAATAAGACTTATTCAAGTGGACTCAAAGTTCTTTGACAAATTTTCAATTAGCCCAACCCTTTCATACTACTCCTGCTACCATCAGTAAGTGGAAAAACAGGGAAACGTGTGAAGACAAAAGCTCACGTCCTCATCAGATCGTATATGCTTTAAATAAGTTGGAAGAAAGTTTGGTCGTCTCCATCAGAAAAACTACCCGGTTACCTTTGTATGAAGTATGGGAGATGCTTTTCATCTATAATCCGCAAATTACAAGAAGTTCCGTTTATAGAACATTTTGTAGAAACCATGTCAATCGGGTTCCGCTGGCAGGAAAGGGAAAAAGCCAAAAAGTTTGTTTAAGGAATATGAACCGGGCTGTCTTCACGTGGATGTGACCTGTTTACCGAAATTTGAGGGGGAATAAATCTTATCTTTTTGTTGCCGTTGACAGAGCTGCCCGAAGTTTGTTTTATCGAGTCTATGAAGCCAAGAGCAGTGAAAATACGAAAGATTTTATGGATCGGTGTTTGGAATTTTTCCCTTTCGAAATCACCCGTGTTTTGACCGATAATGGACCGGAATTTACGAATCGGCTTATTAAATCCAAGAAAGGAGAGCTCTGTCAAAAAACCTCTAAGCCGGATGAAGTCTGCAAAGCCAATCATATTGAACACAGGCTTACTTGGGCCCAATACACCAAAAACGAATGGCATGGTGGAAAGAGCCGACGGAATAATTAAAAAGGGAACCATTCTTAAAGAAAATTACGCAAATATTTATATTGAGCACGGTCGAAATAAAGAAGAAATGAATGAGGCTTTGATGGCTTTTCCCGTATATTACATGCTTTATGGAAGACATGGCGGAGTGAGAAAAGAACCGGGCGTAAAAAACCCTTTTCAGGCCGTCGAAAAACCTGTGGTGAGCAAAGCCGAACCATGGTTTATGTTAAAACCTGAAATTTTAAAAAAATCCTTGCATTTTTAAAAACAAAATTTTATGTTTGCAACCGAACAAAAGTCCAAGTTTTCATCAACAACCTTGTGAAACTTGACACGAAATAGAGCAATACGTACCGAATGAATTTCGGAAGATGCTAAAATGATCCGCCGATTGATACCAAAAACAAGCTGGATGAGGGTTTGACTTTTAGAATCTCGCGATTTAAAGAACAAATTAAGAAAACCAATCCTCACAAGCACGAAGAATATTACGAATTAATTTTTCTTTCGGCGGGTGAAGGTTTTCATTATATAGAAGAAGAGCGGTTTGTCGTTTCGCCGCCTGAATTTTATCTGCTGAAACCATTTCAGCTTCATTACTGGCAATTTACTTCTGTCCCCAAAGGGTTCGTTGTTCAGTTTAAATTATCGGAGTTTGATGGTATAAACGAAAATTCTTTGCTGGAAATAATTAGGAAGTTGTCGGAAAACACAAGCATTAAATTCACTGCCGAGAATTATCCCAATACCCTTCTGAATGAGATATACGAGGAATTTCAAGTCAATTCATCTTATTCCAGAGAAATCATTCACGGATTGCTTTTCGCCCTCTTCGGCAAGCTGTTGCGTATATCGGAAACTCATGATAATAATCGAACTCGACATCAATCGATCTACGAACGATTTATGTTGCTACTGATGAAAGAAAGTCCTCGACTGCACAAGGTGAACGAATTCGCCGATCTGCTGTTTATTACGCCTCAATACTTAAATCTTATCTGCCGCAAACAATTAGGGAAAAGCGCCCGCGAAATTGTTGCCAATCAACTGATGATCGAGGCTAAACGTTATTTACTCCATACCGATCATTCCATCAACGAAATTGCCGAAATCATGTATTTTACCGATTCGTCCAATTTTGTGAAATTCTTCAAGAAACATGAAAATGTTACTCCGGTCCAATTTCGCGAGAAACATTTTCAATAATACCGTTTTTTCTTTTTTTGTTACCACACTTTTAGACTTGATGTCGTTTACTTTTGTACAGTCATTCATCAATTTTTAACGAAATGAATATGCTGCAGTCCATTTTATTATTTATCCTTGGCGTTGCCATCGTGATGTTTTTTGCCGAGAAGCTGGTAAAAGGAA
>Ga0208825_1000408_pt1 | contig 42122 bp, 38 predicted proteins | sample AD_UKC113_MetaG_FD_184450 | JGI IMG/M metagenome (GOLD analysis project Ga0208825, IMG submission 184450) | Active sludge microbial communities of municipal wastewater-treating anaerobic digesters from Hong Kong - AD_UKC113_MetaG (SPAdes)... | ecosystem: Engineered > Bioreactor > Anaerobic >... | reverse complement strand
ACACAAAATAGCGAAGAACCACAAAAAAGCCCGGCCGAAAAAAACGGCCGGGCTTGAAGGATGGGCTTATCCGATTATTGTATACATACGGTCAAATTCAAGGTCTGACCCCGCGGCGAAGGGTGAAGTCGTCGCGGGTGATGCGGGCGTAGCGTTTGAAGGCCTCGAGCTTGGCGGCGGATTCGGGGTCGCGGCGGGCGTTCTCCAGAAACTCGAGGAAGAACGCGGCGAAGATGGAGAGGAAGAACCCGAGCACCGCGGCCAGCAGCACCATGAGGGTACGCTTCGGCTTGAATTTTACCTGGGGCGGAACGGCCTCGTCGATGACCTGGATGACGGCGGCGTCCTTCACCTCGCCGAGCTTGGCCATCTCGTACTGCTTGGTCAGAATCCCAAACAGCACTTCATTGAACTTCACTTCCCGCAAAAGCCGTAGGTATTCCAGCCGTACAGCGGGCATCCCTCCTTCAGGATTTAAGGGATCCATGGAAGATCCCCGGCTGGCTTCCAGTTTGGAAAGCTGCTGCTTCAATCCTGCAAGTTCGGAAGATACCTTCTTGTATTCCGGGTTTTCTGCCGTCGCATAGTTCCGCAAAGCAGCCATTTCAACCTCCCTGGCTGCAATCTCGGCACGCAATTTCGCCAGGGTTTGGACTTGGGCCGCGGTCTGTGATTCGGCTTCCTGGAAACCGGTGCGTTCCTGGAAATCCTTTAAGGCCGTCTCACTCTTCATCAACTTTTCCTGAACATCTTTCAGCTGTTCCTCGTAGTACAGACGTTTCTGGGCCGCTTCGCTGATCGCTAGCCCGGAGGCCACTTTCTTCAGCGCATCGACAAACCCGTTTGCCATTTCAGCGGCCCGAACGGGGTCCTTGTCGAGCACGGCAATCGTGATGATCCCTGTCTTCAGGTCGGACTTGGCCTCCAGGTTGTCGGTAAGGACATCCCTCGTCCGGTCCAAATTCTCCTGCTTGTAGATTTCCTGAAGCTTGAACCTCTCAATCACCTTATCCATCACCGTGCGGCCTTTCACGATGCCCACGTACAGATCCCCAGGGGTCTTTCCCGACAGCGCGGCAAGAGCTCCGCTACCCCCGCCTACCATTGTGTCCAGCAACGCTCCCTCCAGCGTAGCGCTCTTGGGGGGAAGCAAACGGGTCTCGGCCCGGTAGATCTTCGGGGTCACCAGGCTGTAGATCGCAACCAAAAATGCCAGCCCGAAGGTCATCCAGAAGATGAGTTTCTTCCGCTTCACCAGCACCAGGGCCAAATCAAGCAAACTGATCTCGTCGTCATCCGGCACGCCTGCCGCCCGGACCGTTTGGGAATCGATCTCCCGCACTTCGCGCTCTTCGTCCCTCATGGCCCGTCCCCTAGTCGGTAAGGTTGTTGACCGCCGCCGCGCTCATGGCGATCTTGAAGATGACGTCCACCCAGTCCCGCGTCTGCCTGAGCCCTTTGTATGAGTTCACCTTTTGCGGAACAACGATGGCATCTCCGGGTTCAAGCGTAATTTTCGATGAAGCGCTTCGCGCCTTGTCAAAAGGCCAGGCTTTGCCCTTTGGCTCGAACCTTAGAGCCCGTCCGTCCGCTTTCAAAAGGTAAATCCGGTCTGGAGAAGCTTCCAGACTGTACCCTCCGGCCATCGACAGGTAATCGCGGATCCCCAGTCCTGGCTGATAAACGAAGGCCGTGGGGTTCAGGACCGCCCCCAAAACCTGGACGGTTTGAGGGAAAGCCGGGATCAAAAGGCTATCCCCCTCCTCCAATTCCAGGTCCGCCTCAGTCCCCTTGATTTTCGAAAAATCTGCGATCCTCAGAACGACACGCCCCGTCGCCTTTACCTCTTTCAACTTTGCAAGCAGGGATCTCTTCTGATCGGCCTCTGCCTTCAGAAGATTTGCATCCGAGGCATTCAGGCTTGAGGACATTTCGTTGGCGCTGGTGCCTAGCAATTCGATTTCCATGCGCTTCAAGGTATCATCTAGCTGGGCCTGCTGGAGGTTCCTCACGCTTTTCCTCCTGAAATCCACGCCTCCCGGAAAAGCTCGCGGGGTGACCCCTCCCGCCTTTTCCAGCAGATCGGAAATCCTAGCCCCCTGGGGCAACGAATAGCTTCCGGGGTAGCGAACCTCTCCCCTGACACTGACGACAAGCGTGTTGGCCCCTGAAGCCTTCTCCGGGGTGTCCGTCAGTGAGAAAACGTTGATCAGACTGCCTTCACCCGAAAGCAAACTCAGGCTCGCGGCCTTGGAAAGATCAACCTCCCTCACGACACGGAAGCGCCCTCCCTCGATCTGCTGAACCTGAACCCTCCCCCTGTAGGCTGTCGTGGAAGGCCCTCCCGCCATGCTGATCAACTCCCCGACGGTCGGGCTACCCTTAAGCTCGTAAATCGCCGGAACCTTGACCTGCCCCACTACCGCCGCCAGCGGTCCTACAGGCGGAATGAAAAGGACGTCTCCCGGCATCAGTCGAAGATCCTTCGACTTGTCTCCCTTCAGAAGGAAGTCATAAAGGTCAAACCGCACCAAGGTTCGTCCCCCGCGCTTCAGCTGAATGTCCCGCAGGCTTCCCGCCTTGGATGGGCCGCCGCAGGTGAACAGTGCATTCACCAGGGTGGACAGGGAAGAAACCGTGTAGGTTCCTGGCCTTCGGGCATTCCCCACGACGAAAATCTGGATCGTCCGGAGTGTCCCCATCGACAGATTCATTTCAAAATTCGAAAAAACTCTCGAGATCGCCTTTTTGATCGACTCTCTCGCATCAGCGAAGGAAAGGCCAGATACCCCCACTTTTCCGACTTCTGGGATCAGGATGTTGCCGTCCCTGTCAACGATCAGGGACCACTCCCCGTTCACCATCCCCCAAAGAGTCAGGCGAAGTTCATCCCCGGGTCCCAGAACATAATCCGGTCCTACAGGCACGTTTTGGACAGGAGCAAAGGTGGAGGGAGGCATCAGGAAGTGATCGAAGCCAAAATATTTTACCGGCATTCCTACAGATGCTTCCACGTACCGCTCGAAAGGAGAAGGTTCCAGATCCTCCGAGCTCAGGGCCGCCTGCTGGACACTCACGACCCCCTGCGGGGTTCCCTGTAAGGCAGGGCCCACGATTGTTTTAACCGAAGGAATCGTCTCGCCCTTGTTCAATTCAATCCCGGTTCCCGGAAAAGTGGAATTTTCCGGGTTAGATGGAACTGCTGCGGCAATTCCCGCCAGAAACAGCGTGACGAATAAAGCCACCACCCATTTTCGGATCACAAAAATCCCTCCATGAGAAAGGAAATCCAATCATGGATCCGGATGGGATCATGATCCGGTCCGCCGACATTATACAGAAAGCACCCCAATTTGAGTATCGGGGAAAACCCTAGGGGACAAAATCGTCTCCCGATATTTCCTCTTGCGCGTTCCTTTTCCGAGTTATAAACTGACTCGTATGTTAGACAGCCTGATCACTTCCAAGACCCGCATCAAGCTATTGATGAAGTTCTTTCTGAACCCGGGCACCAGTGCCTACCTGCGCAGCCTGGCCGACGAGTTCGGCGAATCGACCAACTCTGTGCGGGTCGAGCTGAACCGCCTGTCGGAGGCCGGCCTGCTGGAATCCGCCGACGAAGGGCGCACCAAGGTGTACCGGGCCAACACAGCCCACCCTCTTTTCCCCGAGGTGCAGCGCATCGTGGCCAAGACCGTGGGCCTGGACCGCCTGGTGGAACAGGTGGTGAGCCGCCTAGGGAACGTGGAACTGGCCTTCATAACGGGAGACTACGCGGAAGGCAAGGACTCGGGGCTGATCGACCTGGTGCTGGTGGGGGAAATCGACACGGCCTATACCCAGAGCCTGGTGCCGAAGCTTGAAGCCCTCATCGACCGGAAGATCCGCCACTTGATCCTTAAGCACGAGGAATTCGAAAAACTCAAACCCCGTTTCCAGTCGGAGCCCATTCTCGTGGTGTGGGCCAACGGTATCTCACGGATTTAATAATTTGAGAGAAAGACCCTATTGTTGCTCCATTTTTCTCCTCAATAACATTTAAGCGGGAGGATAAAGCAATGAAAAGAGTTATTACGTTTGGAACATTCGACGTATTCCATTATGGGCACCTTCTTCTGCTAGAGAGAGCTAAAGCTCTCGGTGACCACCTTGCCGTGGGGGTTTCCTCGGATGAACTTAATTTTCGTAAGAAAGGTAGACATCCGTTGTATTCTCTCGAAGAGAGGCTAGCCATACTTTCAGCCTTACGGGTCGTTGACAGGGTTTTTATCGAGGAATCCCTTGACCTGAAGAAAGACTATATCCTTGCGGAAGAGGCAGACATCCTGGTCATGGGAAACGATTGGGAAGGGAAATTTGACCATCTAAAGGCCTATTGCGATGTCGTATATCTGCCAAGGACACCAAGTATTTCAACTACCGAAATAATAGAGAGGATCAAGCTTAGCTAGATGTCTAGTCTCTTCTCGGGGGATTCCAAATGATATTGCGTTTGGCAAAGAAAATACGAAGAGCCTTTTTCATGCTTTTAAACACGGTTATTCCTAAGGACGAGAATCTTTACCTTTTCATGAGCTTCCCCGACTTTTCGGAAAGCCCTAGGGTCTTGTACGAATACATGCGGAAATCTGACCCGACAAGCACCCTACTCTGGTTAGTTAGGGATGGAAAAATTGCCGAATGCCTGAAGGATAAGGGGATTCAAGTAGAGATCTTCCCGGGGCCTAGAAGTGTGTTTTCCCTGCTGCGGGCCAAGACGATCATAACTTCACACAACCAACTCTTCGGTCTAACAAGCAAAACACAGAGATATGTCTCTCTTTGGCACGGAATCCCGTTAAAAAAGATCAACCTTATGGAGGCCGATGAAAACCCCTCCTTGCTGAGGGCCATGTTCAAACGGGTCTCGATTATGCCTGCGACTTCTGATTTCACGAAAACCATTTTGAACGCATGTTTCCAGATTGAGGAACGCAAGATCGTCGTTTCTGGCTTGCCGCGCAACGACTCGCTATTCAACCCTCTCTCGAATGCGGAATTGCAGAGATTGCTTGGCATTGATTCCCAAACGCACGATAAGATCGTGCTTTTTATGCCGACTTTCAGGCAAGGCTACATGAATAGGACAGAAGGGAGACCCGCCGACAGTGTAAACATCTTCGGGTTTCCTTCCTTTGACAATGACCGTTTCTTCGACTTCCTAAAGAAGAACAAAATCCTGTTTCTTTGCAAGTTCCACCCCTTCGAACAAAGCTTCTTCGAAAAGCAGGAATCAACTAACTCATGCAATTTCATGCTGCTTAGAGGGAAAACATTGCAGGATAAACACATCGACCTTTACAGATTGATAGGGCGTACCGATTTGCTAATCACAGATTATTCCTCGGTTTACTTTGATTATCTCTTGACGGACAAGCCGCTCCTGTTTGTTCCAACTGATTTGGACCAATACAGGAAAAAGCGGGGCTTCCTCCTGGAACCCTACGATTTCTGGACTCCTGGGCCTAAAGCCTTGAACCAGGACGAACTGGAATCCGGGATGCTGAAAAGCCTCAATGATCCTTCTTTTTTCAGGACCAAACGAGAGGAATTGAAGGCAGTCATTCACACTCATTGTGACGGCAACTCCAGTAAGAGGATGGCTGCCCATATAAGGTCGGCTGCCTCGTGATTTTCGAGGAGGCCCTTTCTTGAGCCTGCTGAAAAAGTCCGGCATCGTATTTTTATGGAGCATAACCGGTTCTGCAATCGGCTTTGCCTTTCAAATGGGCCTTGCCAACATTCTCGGCCCCTCGGAATACGGAAAAGCAAACATCGTATTCGGAACCGCAGGTGCCCTAGCCGCCTTTTCCAGCTTCGGCCTACCCTCACTAGTAACGCGCGAATGCGCAAAGCGCCAGGACATCTCCAGGACCATCCTCAGGCATTCAACGGTCAAGCTTGCCCTTTTCAACTTGCTCGCGATTCCCATTTACTATCTTTCCGTCAGGCTGATGCTTCGGTCAACCGCCCTTGAAACGAAAAGCATCGCCGTAACCGCTATCGTTCTTTTGTTCGGGCAAACCCTGAGCCAGCTGCTGTATTCCTACTATAAAGGGGTTTCCCTGACCGAAAGGGGCTCCTTTATCTTCAATTTCGCCCAACGTCTCGTCCAAGTGTCGGTCTTTTTCCTGTTGCTTTCGTTTTGTGGCCCTTCTTTCAACCTGGCGGTCCTGTCCAGTTTAGCCTCCTATTTCCTGCCGCTGGGGATCCTCTGCTTCCTTGTTATCCGGGCAAAGCGCGACACCCGTAAGATCGACCTGCCATTCTCATCCGGCCTCTCCTATTACCTGACGGGGATCACCTACTCGGTCTACGATTCCTTCTCGAAAGTCCTCCAGGGCAATTTCAGCGGGAGCCTCATGGTCGGCGCTTTATCTTTCGGCCTGACCCTGGGCGCAATCGGCAACCTCTTCGGTGCGGCCTTCGCCAGTGTGGCAATGCCCGAGTTCGCAAAAGCCTGGTACGAGGGGGATAGAGAGCACCTCCGGAACACCTTTATGAACGTTTCAAGATGGAATGCTTACCTGGTCTTGCCTGTCGTCCTTTTCCTTGCCCTCAACATCAAGAGGCTGATCATGCTGATCGGCTGGGAAACACAAGGCATCACCTGGATCATCCTTCTCGTCCTCGCTGCCCAATTCTTCAACTCCTTTGTCGGCCCCAACGGAACCTTATTGAACATGGCGGGCCAGGAGAGCCGGGAAATGAGGAACGGCTTCATCAAACTGGGGGTAGGCTTATCACTGGGATTTTTCCTTGGCCCATTATTCAGCTGGGGAATCGCCCTGTCGCTCGCTTTTGCGGAAATCGGCGTCAATGTACTTAAATACATCCAGCTTAAATCTCTGTTCGGCATCGTCCCATATAAGCGAGTACACATCTGTTATCTTTTTCTTCTGGCTTTTGCCAGCGCGCTTATGAACCTGGCTCTTTCCCACCTGCTCCAGAAAGAGTTTCCCTGGATCCTGGCCAGCATGGTTTTGGTTTCTTTTTTGATGGGCCTTTCGTTTTATTTTTCACCCGAACCTTCAGATCGAGCAGCCCTAAAATCCATACTTGAAAAACTTCCTTTGCGGTATTAATGGCCTTCTAATCGCTTAGAGAACAACTCGCCTTAAAGACTAATAGAAAAGGAACGGAGAAAACATCATGATTGTTTCTGTCGTCATCCCTCTCTACAACAAAGCCCCGCATATCGCCCGGGCCATTGACTCGGTCTTGGCACAGACCGTCCAGGACTTTGAGATCGTCGTGGTCGATGATGGATCCACCGACAATGGGAGCCAAATCGTGGCATCCTATACCGATCCTCGAATCCATTTGATCAGCCAAGAAAACCAGGGGGTATCGGCAGCGCGAAATCGAGGCATCGCAGAAGCCCGCTCCGATTTCCTAGCTTTCCTCGATGCAGACGACGAATGGGGAGACGATCACCTCGAAGTCCTGCTTCGCCTTAGAAGAAACTTCCCCGAGGCCGGAGCGTATTCAACAGCTTATTCGTATGTCTTGTCTATTGGAAAAATAACAATAGCTAATTTCAAGGCGATCCCACCGTTCCCTTGGGAGGGGGTTTTACCGGATTATTTTAAAGCAGCAGCACTGGGAGCCCCTCCTGTATGTGCAAGCTCCGTTGCGATAAGAAAGGAGGTTTTCCAAACTCTAGGAGACTTCATAATCGGCGAAAACAGAGGCGAGGATTTAGAAATGTGGGCGAGGATCGCCTTGAATTATGATGTTGTTTTTTCATGGGAAGGAAGGTGCTTTTATCATCGGGACGTCCTGGGGAGCGCCTGTTCAAAAAGAGATATCCAGAAAGTCCCAGTTGAGGGAACTTTTTTATCTTTTTATGGATCCTATAAAGCACAACCCTATTTTGTCAGGCTTTATCAACAAAAACAAGAGCTTTTAATGTTGTCGGACTTAATCTACAATAATTGTAAAAAAAAGGCTTTTCTCAAATTGATTTGCTTGGAATTCTTCCCCTCAAATCTTCCTTCATACGCTCGATTGATAATCAAAATTATTTTCTCTGTTTTCTCGAGAACTCATTGACTCCCAAGTGGTTTTCGATATACCCTTTCCACCCAGAAGTGGGAAGGAAGGGGTCAGCTTTTTCCCAATAAAAGCTAGGCACTACCTTTCTTATGATTTCTATTATATTAAAATTAACCAAAGGCAACTCGGTAAGAAGGAACGCATTTCTTAAAAAAGGCATTTTATAATAGTCAAAACCCATAATTTCTGAACACATAAGGTCCGTAGCGACTGGGTTCATGCCAGCCACGATGCATCCTGCCTTTTTATTTTGTGGCAACAGAGGACCTTCTCCTTGCCCTGCTACGATACCATCAACGATTACCATATATTTTTTCCCATTAAATTTTTCATTTAAATCTCCGTCTTTGCTTGAATAAAATATTATCCGATTTAAATCTAGGATAGTCCTCCATAAGGTATCATTCCCCCACCAGCTACCTTCGAAATAAGGATCTTTTTGATTTATTTTTGACAATTGATAACTTATCCTTGCGAGACTAGCAAAAATAAATTTGGGTAAATAGGAACGGCTAGCGTTCATCTTGTCAAGAAATTTCTCTGCTGCTTTCTTAAAAATGTTCTTTTCGAGGTAAGCATCACCCCCTTCACAAATCGCCCCAAATGCATGGTGTGGAAGATAATCTTTATGGCCATTGACCCCGACCATATTTTTTAACGCGCAGGTCATACCAGCTTTTCTGTGCGTCTTGAGCTTCGGAATATTTATGATGCAATCTGCCTCCAAAGCCTCTTTCGCGATGACGTACCGGTGTACGCCCCTTTTATGATTCTCTCCCATTGTCCTCGGATCGTAACAAGTAACCCTATATCGCTTGAGGCGCTCGTCGCCAACTCTTTCGTGAAGGCTGTATTGCCCTAAATCAACTATTTTGTGATCGCTTCCCACAGCTATATACTCCTCGTCCATAACAACACCCGAAAACTTCCCTTTCTTTGTTTTCCTAAGGCGCAGGTCCTTTATTTCAACTCGCATACCACGATCGGCATAAAAGCTTTCGATTTTATCCAAACCACTAATCTTTTTAATTTGTTCAAAATCTGCCATTTGGAGGGGTGCATCTCCAATTGTGATCGTGCAGTTTCCTCCACTAGCGATGAGCAAGTAATCACATATTGCCCTGACAAGCGAACCGTTCGTAATCAGGGCTTTCTCAGCCTTTTCCCCACGCGGATTTGTGTGATAAACAAGGTTTGGCTTCACTAGAATTTTATCTCCAGGCTTGACCATGTTACCAAGGGGGTTCCAAGTATTATTGCCAAAGTTTCCAGAATCCAATCCCATTTCGAAGAAAATTTTTCTTACGGCAGAATAAACCTCATTCTTTTGTTTTGAAAGGTGACTAAAGGGGTACTCCGGGAAAGCCTCGTCCGGCGAAAAGTAGTCCTCCGAGCTAGGGTACCGTGGATCAAGTTGAATGACGTAGACTTCTTTCTTCCCTATCATTCTAATGTTCTCCTTTATTTACGAGGGAATAAGCATACTGATATTTTCCTGATGACAAAGGAGGTATTTGGTTTTCAAAGGAGAACCGGATCTTCACGTTTTCACCCAATACTTTTCTAAAATCTCTTTCAATCTTCCCCAAAGAGATAATGACCGATTCGTTTCTAGGATTTAATCCAGAAGAAAGGACTAATCTAACCCTTACCTCCTCGTAAGATTCTTGAACAATTTGGTATCGGTCAAATAAACCTTCATTATGAACAACACCAACGAAATGGACGAAGAAAAGCGAACTTATTGTGGACCCATCTTTCCTGTAAAAACAACTGCCAAGACGCCCATCGACCCTTTCCAGCGTCTGCCAGTCCCTCCCGCAAGAACATATCTCCGTTTTCGGACAAATTGTCGCCAGATCCCCGATTTCGTACCGGATCAGGGGCATCGTAAAATTGGTTAGCAAAGTCAAGATAACCCGGCCGGTTCCTTTTTCGATCTTCTTTCCATTTTCATCCACAATCTCGACATAATGTGTAAATGGGTTTACATGAATTTGCCCTTCTGGGCAAGTACAGGCGATATCGCCCGCCTCTCGGCTGCCATAACGATTGATTACAGGAGCCCTAAACGCTTTATGAATCGTCTCTTCAAAATCTGGATATAGTGTTCCTGCGGAAACCAACACCCCTTTTACACGGTGCTTCAAAACAAGTCCTTGCTGTAAGATCTGCTTGGCGATCGTATAGGCAGCATCGACATAACATTCAAGAATTGTTGGTCTGTAGGTGTCGATTTCCTCGACATACCTTTCGACATCTTCCGGAGAAATCAAGAAAGCGTCCAAGACCTTCATTTTCCGCAACCTGGAGGAAAGTCTCGCCCTCAGGGTTGTAGTCTCCCCAAGCACATCTTTTGGGGAGCCCCAGATTTTTAGAATTCTATCTCCGGGCTGCCAGCCTGCCCATTCGTAGAAGAGATATTTTGTCCCCATCGCCCAGTCGAAGTATTCGAAATCCTGAAAGACTCTTAGAGGTTGTCCGGTGGATCCTCCAGTGGAGTTGGAGTAAACACCTTTCCGCAGACTTTCCGATAAAAAAAGCTTATCCCCTGTATTCAAATCTTTTTTTGAAACAATAGGTAGGTTCGAAAGCACTTTAAGAGCGTTTTTTGCATCTATTGACCTAAAGTCAAACCGTTCTTTATAAAATGGAACGGTGCTTCCCGCGTGCCGCAAAAGAGTAGCGAGACGATCTTCAACCAAACCAGCCCACCTTTTCCTGGATGCCCTCATTTCCAAGTAATGACTCCAACAGCAACGTCCCTTTATTAATATGTCGTATTGCCTTATGAGCAATGAATTTCACCTCTTTTTAGCGGTTGCATTTTTGTCTCCGATATTTTTTTCCCGGAAAATATTGCCCACGCTGAAATACCGATCAAAAGCCAGCTATCTTTCATGTAATAAGGGACAGCGCTAATTCCCCATAAAAAAGGCAACAATAAGGCAAACCAGATCAAGGCATTTCTATTAGTTGTTTTTCTAAACAACAAATAAATCAAAGATAAAAATATCCCGTAGTAAGAAAACAAACCCAAAAGACCGGCACTCACGAGCATTTCTATGTAATTCGAATGAGAATAAGTATCCCACGCTGTTTCGAATCTAAACTGATTGATCCCGTATCCCAAAAAAGGCCTATTTAGCCATAACAAAACCCCATCTTTAATCATTTGCTTTCTTATCTCAGAGCTTAAGTTTAAGCCTTGAACCCCCTCAACTGTTCTTTTCCAAACCTCGGTAGCTGAGAAAGATTCCCACAGAAAAGGTCCCATAATAAAAACCAAAAAGCCTACTAGCAATAAATGTAGCAACAGCTTCCGTAAAGTGGATTTATGGATTAATAATTTTATGAGAAAAGCGAAATACCCTATAGCCATTAGAAACAAAACAAAAAGCATCGTCCTGCTTCCGGTAAAATAGACGGAAAAAAGCACCAGGAATACAGCATATATTTTTGGCCAGATCTTCTTTTCTTCGCAGATTGGACTTGACGATAGCAATAACGCAGCAATAGTGAGGGTAATCCCGAGCTCGTTGGCGTTTCCGGCCAACCCTGCGACGCGTGAGAGTGCCAGAACCGCTTTTTCCTGCCAAGCAGAATAGACAAGATAGGAAGACCCAAGAAAAGCCGCCCAAAAAACCGATTTCGGGGTTGCCCCATTCATCAGTGCCAGCATGATAGCTATCCCTCCGACGGAAGCGGTTAGAAAGGACACGAAAGAGATCAACGCTTCAACAGGATATCGACTCCAGAAGATCGAAAGGAAAAGGATAAAGGCAAGTGGAAGAATGATAAGGGAATATTTCAGCCCAGCCAGCCCGGATTTAAGCCCCCTGACAGCGAGAACCACCAGGAGACAAAGCAACGCCACGTTTGTCGCAAGCGAGAGGCCTTCCACCTTGCTGAAGATAAAGACACCAAAAACATAAAGGAAGAGCGTCAGGTTCAAGGCAAGACGGATCATGAACGTTGTAACCGCCTCTCGTAAAGCTCAAATACTTGGACAAAGGCCCGCTCCTGATCGAAACAAGCCACGCTGTCCGCTCCACTCAAGCGAATTTCCTCTTTATGGCTATCATCCATCAGCAAATAAGACTTTATAGTCTTTGCTAATTCTTCAGACTTACAGCCGCTTGTGAGCAAGCCGTTTTCTCCATCCTCGACCAGTTCCGGCGTTCCTCCCGTCGGGGTCGCAATGACAAACACCCCTGCCGCCATGGCTTCCAGCACGACGTTCGGGAACCCCTCATAGAACGAGGGCAAGACCATGAAGTCGCAGGTTTTCAAAATCTCAGGAATGTCTTCCCGTATTCCTAGGAAAGTGATTTTTTTCGACAGGCCATTCTTTTCAACTTCTAAAAGGGCTTTCTCAAAAAGTGCCCGATCCCCCGGATTCCCGACCATAAGGTAATGAATTTTTTCGAGTAATCCCTCATCCTTAAGAATTTTCAGCGCCCTAATAAGGCCGAGCTGATTTTTCTGTTCCGCGAAGCGTGCAACCGTCACTCCGAGAAGAGTACTTTCCTCCAACCCCAGGCTCGCCTTGAATTCCGCCAGAGGTTTAGCCTGGCGGAAGCGGTCGAGATCGATAGCATTGTAGACCACCGCTAGTTTCGCTTCTGGCACAGAATATTCTATTTGGGCGATCTGTTTGGCCATTTTCGTGTTGCAAATTATTTTATCTGCCCATTTCTGGTAGATACGAATTCCTGTGAATTCCTTTTTATTCGTGTTGCGTATCGAAGCGATTCGGACGGGGACGGAATGGAACTTAGCCAAGGCCATCCCCCACAGGTTCTTGGTTGCCAAGAATGAATGGAGGATATCCGGTCGAAAATCACGGATAATTCTTGAAAAGGCAGTCCATCTCTTTACTGGTGAAAACCTAGTGGAATGGGTACAGCGCACTTCGATTTCGTTACCGGAAATCATGTCCAGATAATGGCATGTAGGATCGTCGACTACGATCTTCACGTCGTAGCCGCGCTTCTTCGCGGCTATCGCAGTGTAGATCAGCTGACGTTCTGCCCCACCCGAAGCCAGAGACCCGGTGTAATACAAGACCTTCTTTTTCATACGGTTCCCCGGTCTTTACCGTACCATTCGGCAAACACTTTGACCCCCTCCTTGAAGGGGGTGTTCGGCCTGAATCCCAGAAGATTCTGAGACTTCTCAACCGAAGCCCAGGTTTGGGGCACGTCGCCGGTCTGCAACGGCTTCGTTTCCCGTTTAGCTTTCATTCCAAGTACTTCTTCAATGGTTTCGATCATCTCGTTCAGGCTCACGGTGCGGTTGTTACCCATATTGATCACTTCATAATTCGTCTCCTTGTAATCCATGGCAACCATCAAACCCTTGACGATGTCACCAACAAAGGTGTAATCCCTCCGGGTGCTGCCGTCTCCGTATACCGGAATCGGTTTGCCCTCCAGGATCATCCGAGTGAACTTATGGATTGCCAGATCCGGCCGCTGCCTGGGGCCGTAAACAGTGAATAGCCTCAGGGCAAGGAAACGGATCCCATAAAGATGGCTATACACATGCCCAAGAAGCTCACCACTCACTTTTGTCGAGGCATAGGGGCTGATTGGCATGAGTACGTGGTCTTCTTCCCGCCAGGGAACGTTCGGGTTTACACCATATACGCTGCTGGACGAAGCAAATATGAATTGCTTCACCCCCTTTTCCCTTGCGAACTCAAGCAAGTTCTGGGTTCCGAAAACGTTAACATCCTGGTAAGTCATTGGATCTTTTATTGAAGGCCTAACGCCTGCTTTTGCGGCTAAATGATAAATCACGTCAAAATCCTGGCCTTTGAGCAGGCTCTTTAGCGTTTCTAGCTGTCGGATATCGACTTCAAGAAGCCGGAAGTTCGCCTTGCCTTCATGAGGAGCGAGATTCTGTCGCTTAATTTCGGGGCTATAAAACGGGTCAAAATTGTCAATCACTGTCACGTCGTCACCACGCTCAACGAGATGGTCGACCAGATGACTGCCGATAAACCCCGCTCCGCCAGTGACTAATATTTTTCTTGGAATAGGCATATTAGCATCTCCCAATGCAATGGTAGGTGAACCCGGCCTGCTTCATCATTGCCGGGTTGTACTGGTTGCGCCCATCGAAAACGACCGGTGTTTTAAGAAGTCCTCTCATTCTTTCAAAGTCCGGCCTTCGGAACAACGGCCATTCCGTAAGAAGAAGCAGTGCGTCAGCGCCCTCAAGAACTTCATAAGGATCGTCCTTGTAAGAAAGCCCCTGGTGTTCGCCTAAAATTTTGCCTGCTTGATTGGTCGCGACAGGATCGAAAGCAACGACAGCTGCTCCTCTTTCCAGTAGAAAAGGGATAATCTGTAAAGATGGGGCTTCCCGCATGTCGTCGGTATGAGGCTTGAAGCTCAGGCCCCAGACGGCAAAACGACGGCCTTCCAACTTCCCTTCGTAGAAGGCCATAACTTTGTCCAAAAACCAATTCCGCTGATCCTGATTCACCTTTTCAACGGTTTTCAGAATGGACAGATCTTTCCCAGCCTGTTCAGCCGAATGGATCAACGCCTTTACGTCTTTAGGAAAACAAGATCCTCCGTAGCCGATGCCAGCGTACAGGAAAGCGGGGCCGATACGGCTATCACTGCCTATTCCCGCACGTATTTCTTCGATATCCGCCCCAACGCTTTCGCAGAAACGGGCCAGTTCATTCATGAAGCTGATCCGAGTCGCAAGCATGGCGTTTGCGGCATATTTCGTCAGTTCCGCAGATGGAATGCTCATGCAGAGGATGCGATTTTCCCGCATCATGAACGGAGCGAAAAGCTCCTTAAGAAACTCCGCAGTCCGGGAGTTTTCGGTTCCAATAACAACTCGGTCCGGCTTCATAAAATCTTCGACCGCCGATCCTTCTTTCAGAAATTCAGGGCAAAAAGCCACGTCGAATTCTAGATTGGAGAGATTTCTCTTCTCCAACTCCCGGGTTATGATTTCCTTCACACGAACTGTTGTCCCAACCGGCACCGTGGATTTCGTAACGATGATTTTATAGTTTTCAATGATCTGCCCTATTTGCTCTGCCACACCAAAAACAAAGTTCAAATCGGCTGAACCGTCTCCGTTCGGAGGGGTCCCCACTGCGATAAAAACGAAGAGGCTGTTCGCAACGCCTTCCTTAAGGTCGGTCGTGAACCTCAAGCGGCCTTGGGCCACATTCCTTTTGACAATTTCATCAAGCCCCGGTTCGTAAATGGGGATCTTGCCTAACTGCAGGTTGGAAACCTTATCCTGGTCAATGTCCACACACCAGACATCGTTCCCGTTTTCCGCTAGGCAGGCCCCCGTGACGAGGCCGACATAGCCCGTTCCGATCATGCACACTCGCATTTCTTTAAAACCCCTTTATCACACTACATCCATTATTCTCAATAGTTCTGGAATTACTCGTGATACATGAAACTCTTTCGCCTTTTCAATGCAGTTTGACCTCATCCGAATCAGCATATCTTTATTATCATAGATTTTCATAATTTTTCTTATTATCTCTTCTTCGCTTTTTATATTAACCAGCCAGCCCGTCTTACCTTCTTCCACTATTTCGCCATTATACCTCCATTTTGTTGCCATTACTGGAACGCCAGCAATAAATGAGTCAATAATTACCCCCGGAAAACCTTCCCCGTCATGGTACGTCGGGAATAACATCAGATCATAATCTGACAATATTTCATATGTTCGGTTTGCGTTTGGTGTTAGCACTCCCTTATAAAAAACACATGCGCTATTGTAGATGCGCTGTTTGAAATGCTCATTGTAACTTTCCTGTATAGGACCATAGATATCAGTTTCAACATTTATGAAGCTACTCATTTTCTCTGTTGCTCCAATTACTTCTTCTATACCTTTCTCTCTACATACTCTTGAAAAAAAACATATTTTAATTTTATCGCTAGTTCTTTTTTCTTTTGGTACATAGTTGTAATCTTTAAAGTTTGGTAAGTAATGCACATTTTTCAAACCTTTATTTTTAAGCACAGTTTCCATTCCTTTTGTTTCTACAAAAATTCTTTTTACTCTTCTATAAATATCTTCATATCGTTCATTTTCATCTAGGACCTTCGGAAGATTTCCACCTATAACAATGTAGTTAATATTTATTTTTCTTATTAGTTTAAAGGCATCCATTATATAGATAAACTTCTTCGCGCTTTGTGTATTTAGAGAAATCATAATCTCCGATTTATAGTTTCGAGCTATGCCACCTGCAATTTTAGATATTGTTGCAATTTTATTCTTCCTCCAAAATGTTGTATCTATCATCTCCATATTTACTTTATATTTTATCATAGATTCCACCAATATATTATTCTTTACTGTATCGCCGGCTACTATTTTGTCTTTATTAAAAGACCCGATAAAAAGTATTTTTCTATTCATGCACGTCATTCTCTTTTATTTTGTATTTTTTTTCATACCACCGATTATAGATATAATACCTCCAGGCCTTATCACCATTTTCTGGACTTACATTTGTTCCATCAGAAGAATCTATAGAAAAAGGCATATGTCCGTAGGATAAATACTTCTCATCCAACCACAGCGCTACTGGTGGCGCGTAACTTTGTTTAACTTTTTTACCTGGCAATTTTGAACCATAGGTTTCTCTAATAAGATATTTACTTTTAAGATTCCTTACCTTATCGGATTCTTTTAAAGCCAATCCATACTCCGCAACTGCCAGATTTTCAAATGGGAGAGAATAAAAGATATCTCTATTTTTTTTAGCCAAATATATTTTTGAATGATCTAGCTGGTTCCTTACAGTAAATAATTGAAATGCACTTACCATTCTTAGATTGTCTTTTATTCTTTCGCCTAACTTCAAATACAAATCATACTCTGGATTACAAGCTTCTTCTGGAAGCCAGATTCTCATTTGGCGCTCAAAACTGGATCCTTCGCTAATCGCAGACCTTAACTTTCGCATATATTTCTTACCCTTTTCCGTCCGTTTGATAATATTGAACAAAAATCTAAAGTAATTCAAATACTTTTCTGCTATAAAGGTATTTCCTCCGCCAAACAAAGTATCTGCCAATTCTCCACTATAAAAGTATTTCAACGATTTTTTATATGCTTGGTTTACTAAATATGCTTCTAGTATCGCTGGTGGATCTCCTACAGGATAATCCATTAGATCGAAAGAGCTTTCAACAACTTCCTTAAAAGTATCTGAGTCAAAATATAATACTTCGTGCTTATAACCAAAAGCTTTTGCCCTAAGACTTGCTAAGGATGCTTCGTTCTTTCCTGCCTCTGTGTTATATGAAGCGGTATAAGCATACTTGTCTTTTATGTTCTTATTATCTTTTAAAAGAAATGCAATAACACCAGAATCTATTCCACCGCTTAACAATATAGTTATATTATCTGGATTACGTTTACACAAAGACATATTGATTGACTCAACCAAGAGACTATTTAGATTTTTTCCAGTTACTATTTCCATAGAATTATTCTCTACGTACTCAAGCCATTCCGGAGTAAGCCATATTGTCTTTGTCATTAACCTGTTTTCGTGTGCCTCGATTAATAGTATTTCTCCACCTTCTATGCGAAAAACATTTTCCAGCAAAGTCTTTTTAGGCGGTAATATCCCCGTTTTTAAAAACAACGAAGAGTTTGACTTAGATATCGGTTTTGAGTAGAAGTTTGAAAACACATTAGAAACAATTATTTTATCTTTTTCATATGAATAATAAATATTATCAATCACAAACGGCTTTTGGTATATCTTAACAGAATCTTTTTTTATACAAATATAGGCTTTCGCACTAAATCTTTCATTGCTAATCGTTTTGCAATACTCATCACAATTAACAGAATCATCTATCACATAAAGGCCTTCAACAAAAAGGACTCTCTCTCTGCTGTATCGATCCTCAAAAAAAACGCGCAATCCGTCCATGCTATCGAATTTAATTGAAAGTTTAAAAGGAAAATTGGAATTTATAATCATTTAGAACGCTCCTCCATTGCTGCAAGTAGAAAAGCTAACGACTAAGTTCTACTTCCAAAGATTCTTTCTTTTTTTGCTTTACCCAAAAATCCCATATTCCCTTAATATGTCCCACTCCATAAGAAAAATGGGATAGTAGGAATGATAAAAAAAGAAACGTTGCAAGCGCGGGCTCCTTTTCTCTTGTGGCAAGCAGACATGAAAAGGCCAGATTGACCAGGGCATACAACGAGAAAGAACAGACAGAAACCAGCCCGATTCTGGGGAAAAAAGGCATTATGAGTGCCGGTAATAATATCGAGAGAACAAAGACTAAGGGAACGTACCTACGCAGGCGGGTCGGTTTGCCCAGCTTTTTATCCACCAACGGACCGAAGTATCCGTACTGATAGAACATCTTCCATAGCTTTGAATAATTCTTGCGCGCGAAATACTGGATTTTCACATCAGGAATCAAAAAGATTCGACCGCCCGCTCTCTTTAGCCTTTCATTCAACTCGTTGTCCTGGTTGCGAACCAGTTCCTCATCAAAAAGGCCGATCTTGTCAAACACCTCCTTCCTGTAGCACCCGAACGGAACGGTATCCGTTTCGATCGGGGCGCGATCCTCTCCGTTGCTTAACCTGTAGGTCGCGTTCCCAACTCCGAACGGGTGAGAGAGAGCCAAGGCTATCGCTTTCGGGACCAAGCCCGGCCCGCCTGGAAGAGTTTCCCAAGCTGCCCCCACGTTGTCTGCCTTCATTTCACCAAGCGCAGAAACCATTCGCGAGATGTAATTCGGAGGATAAACCGCATGAGCATCCATCCGCATGATAATTCGCCCTTTCGCATTCCGGATGGCCTCGTTTAAGGCGCAAGGGACGATTTTCCTCGGGTTATCCACAAGACGGATAAAAGGCCACTTCTTCGTGTACTCTTCAATCACTGCACGCGTTCCGTCCTCGCTCATGCCGTCAGCCACGATAACCTCCAGGTTTTCCTTGGGGAAATCATTGGCCAGGATAGAGTCCAGAACTCCGGCTATGTAATCCTTTTCGTTCCGGCAAGGGATGATGATGGAAACTTCGATCATGAGCTTAAACCCGCCATTGTCATATTTGGGAATATCGTCCCGATGATAAGTCGAAAATCGAGCCATAAGGTTCTTTCCTTGGCATATTTCAAGTAAAGGGCAATCTTTTCCGGGAGAACTTGCTTGATGTAGGTTTCCTCCGGATCCACCGAACCTTCAAGGAGGTCGTTCTCGTTTCGAAAGAGGATCGCCGCGTAATCGGTTATCCCAGGGCGAAACGAGAAAATTACCTTCTTTGCCTCATCGGGGTAATATTCTACGTACTTCGGCACTTCCGGCCGGGGGCCGACCAGGCTCATTTCGCCTTTAACCACGTTGATCAACTGGGGTAATTCGTCGATTTTCGTCTTCCGAAGGAATTCTCCCGAACGCGTGATGCGGGGATCCTTCCCCGTTGTAATCTGGAGCCCACGCTTTTCAGCATCCACAACCATCGTTCGAAACTTGTAGATACGGAAAGGCTTTTCGAAACGCCCGACCCTTGTTTGGCGAAAGAAAACAGGGCCTGCAGAATCCAGCTTGATCCACGCCGCCACGACCAGGAACAGCGGGGAAAGGACCACCAGGCCGAGCGAGGCCCAGAAGAGGTCGAACAGGCGCTTTGCAATCATTCGCAAAGGATCTCCCTGACAGTATGGATTACCCGCTGGATATCCTCTGCGGTCATGCGGGTATAGATAGGCAGGCTGACGGCCGCTTCAAAGGCCTTTGTGGCGTTGGGATAGTCTTCGGACTTGAGCGCATAGCGTTCGCGCCAGTAAGGGTGAAGGTGGAGGGGGATGAAATGCACGCTGGTTCCGATTCCCTTCTCCGCCATTTTCTCGATGAAGCGATCCCTTGAAACGGGGGCCTGATCGGCCAGGCGCAGGATGAAGAGGTGCCAGGCGTGGGTTTCTCCTTCCGGGGCAAGTGCCGGGTAAATGACGGGCAGATCCTTGAAGGCTTCAGCGTAGGCCGAGGCAATCGAAGCTCTTTTTTCCCGGAAAGCCCAGGCCTTTTTCAACTGGTGGATGCCCATGGAGGCCGCCACATCGGTCATATTGTACTTGAATCCCGGTTCCACAACCTCGTAGAACCATGAAGGCTTCTTCGAAGTGTACCGGTCGAACACGTCCCGGCTGATGCCATGCAGTCGCATGGTCTTGCAGCGGGCAATGATTTCGGGGTTCGCTGAGACGACCATGCCACCTTCGCCGGTAGTGATGGTCTTGGTCGCGTAGAAGCTGTAAACCGTGGCGTCAGTGGGAAGAGTGCCGATCAACTTGCCCTTGTAAGTCGAGGGGAAGGCGTGGGCGGCATCCTCGACGATTTTCAGATCGTGCTTGCGGGCAACCTCCAGGATAGGATCCATATCGCAGGCAAGTCCGGCAAGGTGGACCGGGATGATCGCTCTGGTTCTTGAAGTGACGGCCCTTTCGATCTTCTCCGGTGAAAGGTTTAGGGTCGCCGGGTCGATATCCACAAATACGGGATCGGCACCCAGATAACGGACCACTTCAGCCGTCGCGGTAAAGGTGTAGGGCGAGGTGATCACCTCATCGCCAGGGCCCACACCGACAGCCTCCAGGGCCAGGTGCAAGCCCGCCGTGGCGGAACTGACGGCGATTGCATCGACACCGTTACCCAGGAATTCAGCAAAGGCCTTTTCGAAGGCTTTCGTCTTTGGTCCCGTGGTGAGCCAACCGGACTTTAGGGAATCGACAACCTCGGCAATTTCTTCGTCGCCGATGTCGGGGAGGGCAAAAGGAAGGAATGGTTCGTTCATAATCTATCTCCTATCTAGTCTGAAATGCGGGTCAGTCCCGAACAAGTTTACACCGCGACCTTTTGCTGGATTTCTGCTTCCTTCATCCTGAACGTCGGCACCAGGGCATGGATCGCCCGCTTGATGGCGTTCTCATCGCGGGTCAGGGCCGCCTTGCGGAGTTCTTCGAGGTTCTCCTCGAAATCGGGCCCGATCACGCCGTTGTTGGCCACGTGGATTTTCTTGTGGGTGGTGGCGGTCACGCCTTCCTCCGCGGTGAGCAGTTCCTCGTAGAGCTTCTCGCCCCGCCGAAGCCCCGTGAAGGTGATGGGGATGTCGCGACCGGGTTCGAAGCCCGAGAAGCGGATCAGGTCGCTGGCCAGGTCCAGGATCTTCACGGGTTCGCCCATGTCGAGGACGTACACGGAACCGTTCTCGGCCTGGCCTCCCGCCTGGAGGACCAGCTGGGCGGCCTCGGGGATGGTCATGAAGTAGCGGGTCATCTCGGGGTGCGTCACGGTGACGGGGCCTCCCCGGCGGATCTGCTCCCGGAAGGTGGGCACCACGCTGCCCCGGCTGCCCAGGACGTTGCCGAAGCGCACGGAGACGAAGGCCTGGTGTCGTTCGCAGCGGTTGGAGGCGTTTTTCACGACCTTTTCGGCGATGCGCTTGCTGGCCCCCATGACGGAGGTGGGGTTCACCGCCTTGTCGGTGCTGATGTTGACGAAGCGCGTCACGCCGTATTCCAGGGCCAGTTCCACGAGGTTGCGGGTGCCGAACACGTTGTTGAGGACGGCCTCGTCGGGGTTTTCCTCCATCATGGGCACGTGCTTGTGGGCGGCGGCGTGGAAGACGACGTCGGGCAGGTACATGCCGAAGAGATAGGCCAGGCGGCTGGCGTCGCGCACGTCGCAGACGAGCACCGAAAAGTCGAGCTCGGGGTGGCTGGTGACGAGTTCCTGCTGGATGTTGAAGAGGCTGTTCTCGCCCCGGCCCAAAAGCAGGACCTTTTCGGGGCGGAAGCGGGCCACCTGGCGGACGATCTCGCTGCCGATGGAACCGCCCGCGCCGGTGACGAGGACGGTCTGGCCGACCAGGTACCCGGAGATGGCGCTTGTGTCCAGGCGGACCGGGTCGCGCCGGAGGAGGTCTTCAAGGTCGACCTCCCGGATCTGCGAGACGGACACGTTCCCGGAAAGGATATCGTAGATGCCGGGGATGATGCGGTACTCCAGTTTCGCCTTCTTGGCCAGGTCGACGATGCGGCGGACCACGTCGCCTCCTGCCGAGGGGATGGCGATGAGGACGATTTCGGCGGCCGTTTCCCGGGCCACGCGGGGCAGGTCGGCGATGGCCCCCAGCACCTTCAGGCCCATGTAGCTTTCGATGCGCTTGGAGGGGTCGTCGTCCAGGAAGGCCACGGGGACCAGGCCGGACTCGGGATGCCGCAGCAGTTCGCGGGCGATCATGGTACCGGCTTCGCCCGCCCCGGCGATGAGGGTGCGGCGGGCGGACGGCGAAACCCGGACCGACCGGATTTGCTCGTAGGCGACGCGGACAGCGACTCGGACTCCCCCCAGGATCACCACGGCAAGGAAGGCCTCGATGAGGGGAATGCTGCGGGGAATGCCCAGCTGCTCCTGGAAGACCAAGGCAACGAGGAAATAGAAACCTGTGAAGACCGCGACCCCCAGAAGGAGGTTTTCCAGGTCCCGCACGGAGACGCGCGTCCAGCTTCGCCGGTGCAGGCCGAACGCCCAGATGGCGAAAGCCTTGAAAAAGAGCCCGGCCTCCATGAGGAGGAGGATCTGTCCGGAATACGCCATCCACTGGTGCTCGAATCGCAGCATGTAGGCAAGCGGCGTGAGGGCTACGACCCAAAACAGGTCGACTCCAAACTTGAGGCCTTGCAACATCCCTGGATGGCGCATCAGCAGGTTTCGTATGGCAGCTCATCCTTTCGTCGCTACTTCACGCCGGGGCTGGTGCCTTGGGAAGGGACATTCCAGCCGGCACTTTTCCGGGCCGGCCGGACCTGCTGAAAGGAATCCTTCGGCAGTCCGGCGACCCTGGCAAAAACCCACTCGCTTTAGGCCCGTGACTTTGCGTCCCCGCCTTTCGACGGGTTTGCCCTTTTCGGCTTTTTTGAAGCTGTGGATATTCTATGCAGAAATCTTTTTCTTGTAAATCAGGGAAACCCTGATTTGTAATTTTTAATAATAATTGACTTTTTGCGTAAACGAAGATTCTTCTTTTTTTGATCAACCTATATTCTTCGGTTTCGTTTTAGCCGGGGCATGAGCCTCCAGGGCTGCGGCTTGAGGTAATAGTCCCACTCCCCGGGGAGCACCGTTTCGGGTTCTATTCGATAGTATCGGCAGAGGGCGGCGATCAGTTCACGCACGCTGGTGAATTCCCTCTCCGCCCTTTCCAGGTCGCTTTTGGGCTCGTCCGGTTCGTGCCGGGTGGGGTGAAGGCGCAGGCGAAGGGCGTGAAGCCCCGCCATGCGGGCAGCGGCGATGTCCGAGGCGGGATCATCGGCGATGTAGGCAACTTCCGAGGGCCTGAGCCCCTTCCACATGGTCAAAAGCTTCCGGATGGCCCCGGAAACTGCCTGGCGCGGGTTCCGGCAGAAGAAGTCGGTGTAGACCACGGCGCCAAACAGGTCTTCCAGGCGCAGGGCCGAGACCTTGTTCTGCTGGAGGCGGCAGTAAGGCCCCGCCATGACGGCAGTCCGGACGCCGATTTCCTGAAGGACGGCGGCCAGCTCCCGGAACCCCTGGAAGAGGGTTCCCACAGGAAGGGTTTTCTTCACCAGCTGGAGGAGGTCGGTGTAGCGGATGATGCGGGGAATTTCCGGAACGGCATGGTACAGGCGGTTCCATGCCCGGGAATCCGCTGCCCCTTCCTCCTGGCTGATCAGGAGAGACAGAAGCACCGCACGAATGTCGGGTCCGCCGGGGCGCTTTGAAAGCCTGTACGCTACCCGGTGATAAAGGCCCACGGTGAGGCGGGCCTCGCTGGAAAGAACGTCGTCGAGCTTGAACAACAATCCCTTTACCAACACCATTCTCCCCTTTCTCGGAAGGTGGGAAACGGTGTCGATTATGCTCCAGTTAATGGGATTTTTCAGCCGGAATCATGCGAGGGGCCTGCAGTTTTTCCCACCGCAGGCCCGCGAAGGCCAGGAGGGGAACCAGGGCAAGGTTCAGGAGGAAGAAGGCCGCCTTGTACCGGAGGAGGGCGGCCAGGTAGCCGGTGATCACGGGCATGAAGAGATAGGCGAGTCCCATGAAAAACCAGAAGAGGGAAGTGACCCGGCTTCGCTGTTCGGGTGCCGCGGTGTCGGAGATGAGGGCCAGCAGGATCGGATAGCCCAGGCCGATGAAGATGCCGTAGACCCCCCCGCAGGCGGCAAAGGCCAGGGGGCTTCGGATGAACGGCAGGGCGCAGGCGGCCAGGATGACTGCCGCGGCGGCGGCGCAGATCCAGGAGGTGCGGACCCGGGGCAGGCGATCCGGAAGAGAGCGGCCGAAAAAGCGGACCAGCAGCGAGGACACGGCCGAGGCGGCAAAAAAGGAGGAAACCGGGAGCCCCCTCTCCCGGCCCAGCCCGGCGAGGCTGAGGAGGCCGGCATCGACCGAGCAGAAGAGGGTGATCGAAACGAAAAGCATCTGCAGGTTCGGGTTGTTGAGGATCGAAGCCGTGGTGACGGCTGACCCCCGGCGGACGGGGCGCAAAAGGTCCGCCTGCGGCAGGCGGAGGGAAACGGCGCAGGTTCCGGCGGCCAGCAGGACGGGAACCACCAGGTACGTTTTCAGGAACCCGGCGGAAAGCAGGGCTTCGCAAACGGGGACCACCAGCAGGAAGGGCAAGTTGGTGGTGGAGGTGATGACGGAAAGCCCGGCTCCCTGGGCTTCCCCCGCGAGAACCAGGGACTGGTAGGCCGTCAGGGCCACGGCGAAAAGGCTGTAGGCAATGCCGGTCAGAATCCGGCAGCCGATGAGCAGAACCAGGGAGTCCGGGCCGGCAGCGAGGATGCCGAGGCCCGAAACGGCGGCAAGGACCCCGGAAAAGAACAGCACGCGCCGGAAACCGGCGGCATCGGTGAGCCACCCCACAAAGGGCCGGACAAACGAGCTGACGTAGAAGCTCCCCATGAGCCAGCCGATGCGCCCCGGGTCCGAAACCCCGGAAGCCGCCATGTAAGCCGGAAGCAGCATGTAGCACTTCGTGAACGCGGCGATGAGAAAGTTCGCCGCGCTGAGGGCCCAGACGTTCCTGCTAATCCTCGATGCGCTCATGGGTGTCATTTTACGCGGAAAAGACCACAAAGAGCGGTGAGGCACAAACCCTCGGTCAGGGAAGGATCGTGACGGGGGTTCCGATGTCTCAATCCTGGCCACGAGGCGGAGTCGGTGTTTTCCAGGCGGATGCAGCCTTCCGTGACGGCCCTGCCGACGGAAGCAGGGTCGTGGGTGCCAGGCGGAGGAACCAGGGAAGGCTACGGAGAGGCTTCATGCCCAGGCGCGTCAGGGCTGCTCGCCGGTTTTCCGGCGGGCAACCCGGACCGCCGTGATTTCGCCCCGGATCTCCTTTTTGTCGGGAGGTTCCTTTTGGGCCAGCTGGCCCAGTAGGCTCAGGATGGCCGCCGCAAGGGAATCCGGATCGTCTCCTTCCCTAAGCGGAAGGCATAGGGCAACAGGCTTTCCTCTTGAAGTGACGAGCGTAATCTCCCCGGACGCAAGAAGCGCCGGGTTGTTCTTCAGCTCCCGGCTCGTGATGGTCCTCATGGGCTTCCCCTTTCGGCTTCCCCTGCGGTGCGAACTATAACAGGATCGTTAAATTTCCTCAGGTCCGGGCTTTTTTCGATCAAGGATTGCCACGATTCGGCTTTTCAGCAGGGGGATCTCCCGAGTGGCAAGATCCCAGATAATTTCGTTATCAATGCCAAAATACACATGAGCAAGAATGTTCCGGAGGGCGATGATTTTGCGCCATTGGATTTCAGGGTACTGGTCCTGGAAGGAAGCCGGCAGTCCTTTCGCGGCTTCTCCGATGATTTCCATGTTGCGAACGACTGCGTCCTGCAGGATCCCGTTTGCCATGAACGACGGCTTCGTCACTCCTTGAAGGTAAGCCTGGATTTTCTCCGTGCATTCGAGGATATCCTCGAGCAAGAGCTCGGGATCACGCAACACGGATCATCTCGCTTTCGACGCGGGAGCGAATCCTCGGTTTCAACGCCGTTTCCATGACCAGGTCGACCGGCTTTCCCAGAAGGTCTTCGAGGAAGAATTTCAGGGTGATATACCGGTCATAGTCGGCCGTGCCTTCAAACGCAACAAGAAAGTCCAAATCGCTTTCGGCGTCGGCCTGGCCGCGGGCAGCAGAACCAAAAAGACACAGTCGAGCAACGCCCATTCGGCGCAGTTCCGCTTCCTGTTCCCGTATCCGGTCAATGATGACTTCCCGTTTCATCCCAAGCGCCTCTTTTCATTTGTACTTCGCTAAAAGTTATTATAGCCGACAAGCCGTCAGAACAGGAAAAGCGGGCCTCGCCTGCGCGGGGCCCGCCTGTATTTTTTCCCGTTTTTTCCTTGCCCTGGCCGCTATTCCGCCACCGGGCTGTCGATCATCGGGGAAGGGGCTCCTCCCAGGAAGGCCGGGACGCTGAACATACTCTTCTTCGTGGAGACCCACCGGAATTCTCCTTCCAGGGTTTTGACCACGTCGCCGGATTCGTTCAGGACCTCGACCTTCACGCTGTGCCGGGGACCCACGACCTGGGTGACGTCCCGGTCGCCGGAGGCCAGCTCCAGCGGTTCTCCCCCGTCGAAGGCCACTCGGACCGCCGCTTCGGGAGCGTAGGCCTTGCCTTCGATCTCGACGGCCATGTTGTCGACGAACATCTGGTGCTGCTTGCCGCTGACGAACAGGTAGACGCCCAGGAGCACCAGCGCTGCCGCCAGCAGGATTCGAACGCCGTTTCGCCGGTTCATCATCGTCCTACGCCTCCCCTCTCAGCGAACGCCGCGCCCGCTCGCGGTCCTTCTGGCGCTTCCAGGCGTGGAGGGCCAGCGAGATGGCGATGATGCCGTAGGAAACGAACACGCGGAAGTATTCTCCGATCTGGGCTTGGCCCATGAGCTGCTTGCCGGCCATGGGGCTGACCACGAACATCAGGTGGAAGAGGATGACGCCCACGAAGACGTTCGGGATGGTGGCTTTCGAAACCGTGGCCCCGCCGATGAGCAGGGCGGCGATGGCGAACATGCCCGCCTGGTCGTGGCTGTTGTAGGTGTTCATGGTGCCGATGTTCTGGAGGAAGATGATCTGCCCGTAGCAGGCCAGCACCGTGCTGATGATGATGGCGATGATGCGGGTCTTCTCTACGGGGATTCCCGCGGCCCCGGCGACGCCCATGTCCTGCCCGATGGCCCGCATGTCCTGCCCCAGCTTGGTCCGGCGGAACCAGACGATGAAGAGGCAGAAGAGAGCGATGGTGAGGTAGGTCCCCAGGGGGACGTTGAGGTTGCCGACCCGGAGAGGGATGAGGTAGTCCAGGCCGTGCCGCATCCCCGCCAGGTTGATGGCGTTCCGGATGCCGTATCCCCGGGAGAGCACCAGCTCGGCGTTGGAGATGGGGATCAGCTTGCCGAAGGCGTAGAGGACGGTGAGCTGGTAGATGCCGTTGACGAAGAACCCGAGGATGTAGCTGGTGACCATTTCCCGCCCCTTGGCCCGGTTCAGCACCGCGCCGCAGATGTACCCCAGCGCGACGGAGATCGGGGTGCCGATGAGGGCGGCGAGCAAAAGCCCCCGCATCCCCACGACGGCCCAGTCGGAGACGAGGATCAGCCCGATCTGCCCCGCCATGGCCCCGAGGACCATGCCGAAGTTGAGACCCATCCCCGCGACGATGGGGATGATGAGCGAGAGCACGAGGAAGCTGTTCCGGGCCAGTCGGATGAGCATCTCCTGGACCAGGTAGGTGGGCGAAAACCCGGACAGCGGGATCGCGACGGCCGACATCAGGATGAAGATGATCGGCACGGCGTTGGAGATCAAAAAGTGCTGGATCTTCTCTTTCGTCGTTAGGGCTTTCATCGTTTGGCCTGCACTTTCCGGGTAAGGGCATAGAGGATCATGCCGTTACTCACGACGATTCGGATAACTTCCGACATGTCGGTCTGGAGGAGCGAGTTGATGACCGACGGGGTCATGGTGAGGATGCCCTGGAAGAGGAGCGTCCCGATGACGACGTTGAGCATGCTGGCCTTGTGGACCGAGGCCCCGCCCAGGAGGATGGCCGCCACGGCCGGGAAGGCCATGTAGAAGGGGCCCATGTACAGCTGGATGAACCCGAAGGACTGCTGGTAGACGATGATCCCGATGGCCGCCAGGACGGTGGAGAGCACGACGGAGATGACCCGCATGCGGTTGACGTCGATGCCGCTGGCCCGGGCGAACTCGGGGTTGGAACCGACGGCGGTCATGGCCGTTCCGGTCTTGGTGTGGAGGAACGCCCACATCAGGAAGCACATGAACCCGAAGAAGAGGAACATGCCCGTGGGGATGTAGAGGTACGGCCCGATCTGGATCGACAGGAAGTCGCTGAGGATGTGGAGCCAGTAGCCCTCCACGCTGATGGTGGTCCTCAGGCCGCTTCCGCCGTACCCCCAGATCATGTTGGGGCTGGTGTAGGGGAGCATGAGCCACATCATGCACATGAAGGCCACCGAGGAGAAGCCGACGTAGGTGGCGATCATCATTTCGTCCCCCTTGACCCGGTTCAGCAGGAGGCCGTAGGCGATACCGAACAGGACGGCCAGGGGGATCGCCATGCCGAGGGCGGCGGCAAAGCCCAGGACACCCGTGAGGTTGAACTGGATGCTGGTGACCGCGCCCAGGAGGCCGGCGATGATGCCCAGGGGGAGGCCGAAGTTGAGGCCGCACCCGGACTGGATCATGGGGACCATGGCCAGGACCAGGATGCCGTTCATCCCGAAGCGCACGAGGGTGTCGCTGATGGACGCGTCCACCCGGACCCGGACGAAGGGAGCCGCGACGAAGAGGGAAAGCAGGAACAGCCCGATGATGACGCGGGGCCACCCGGCTTCCTCGATGAAGGCTTTCAGTTTCTCATTCATTGTGGAACACCGTCCTGTCCGCCTCGCTGAAGCCGTTCCCGTTGCCGTTCCGGGTGGTGCCCAGCATGAGGAGGCCGAATTCCTCCACGGGAGCTGTGGGAGGCAGGATTCCGGAGATGCGCCCCTCGTCGACGATGGCGATGCGGTCGCAGACGGAACGCAGTTCTTCCAGCTCGGAGCTGGTCATGACGATCGTGGTGCCGTACTCGCGGTTGTAGCGCCGCAGGGTGTCCAGGACGAGGCGCTTGGCCCCGACGTCGATCCCCCGGGTCGGCTCGGCCACGAAAAGGAGTTTCGGCTTCACGGCGAAGGCCTTGGCCAGGCAGACCTTCTGCTGGTTGCCCCCGGACAGCTCGATGGCCCGCTGGCGTCCGGAGACGCAGCGGATCTCCAGGGCCTCGATGTATTCCTTCGCAACGGCGGCAATGGCCCGGTCGTCCCGCCATTTCACCAGGCCACCGAAAAGGGACTTCGTGAAGGCGTCCTGGGTCTGCATGGCGGTGAAGACGATGTTCCACTCGATGGGTTCTTCGAGCAAAAGCCCCACGCCGCGGCGGTCTTCGGACACGAAGGCCATCCCCGCGGAGAGGGAGAAACGGGGGTCGTTCAGGTAGATGGGCTTGTCGCCGAGGAAGACCTTCCCCCCGGCAGGGTACAGCCCCATGATGCCGTTGCCGATCCCCAGCTTGCCTTGCCCGGCCAGGCCTCCGATGCCGAAGATTTCCCCCTGGCGGACTTCAAAGGAGACGTCCCGGACGGTCTCGCCGGGCATGTCGACCCACAGGTGCTCCACCTTCAGGAGAGGGGCCCCGAGGGAGCGCTCGGCCGGACGCGCCTCCGCGGTCTCTTCCATCTTTCGTCCCACCATCCAGCCGGCGATCTGGCGGACGCTGGTTTCGTGGGTCTTCGCCTCCTGGATGACCCTGCCGTCGCGCAGGACCAGGATCTTGTCGCAGACGTCCATGACTTCCTGGAGCCGGTGGCTGATGAAGATCATGGCGATCCCCTGGGCGGAAAGCTTTCTCATGGCATCCAGCAGGACCTGTGCCTCCGACTCGGCCAGGACGGCGGTGGGTTCGTCCAGGACCAAAAGCTTCATGTTCTCCCGGTCGATTTCCCGGGCGATCTCGGTGAACTGCCGGTGGCCGACCGGCATTTCGGTGACGACCATCTCGGGGTCGAGATCGACGCCCAGGGCCGAGATGGCCTTCTTCGCCCGTTCCCGCATGTGGGGACGGTCAAGGGTCTCGAGGCGGTTGCCGAACACTTCGACGAGGAGGTTGTACTTGGTGGATTCGCGGTTCAGGAGGATGTTTTCCGTGGCGGTGAAGCCCGGGATGAGGGAGAACTCCTGGTGAACGTACCCGATCCCGGCATCCAGGGCGTCCAGCGGGTCCTGGAAACGGACCTCCTTGCCATCCAGGAGGATTTTCCCCTCGAACCCGCCGGTCTGGCTAATGACCGGCATTCCGAAGAGGATGTTCATGAGGGTGCTCTTCCCTGCGCCGTTTTCACCCACCAGGCCCAGGATCTGACCCTTTTCGAGCGAGAACGAAACGTCGGAAAGAACCCGGTTGCCGAAGTACTCTTTCCCGATATGCTCCATTCTCAGAAGCGGCGTTGTTTCCATTGCCTTCGGATCACCTCTCTTGGTTGAAGACGGGGGCCTTTTCCGGTTTCATTCCGAAACGGCCCAATCCACAATACCACAAACCGCCGGTTTCACCGGTAAGCGGGACGGCAAACCGGCGCCGGAGACGGCACAGCCGACCCGGAACGAACGGCCCCGATCGATCGCGCGTAAAGGAACAAAGGCGCGAGAAGTAATATATCAAAGAAATTTCTACCGCTCAACCCGAAGCGGACAGTACCGGATGGAAGAGGCATTTCCCGTTCCGGAATCCTTTTTTTTCGAAAAGCGAAGAGGACCGGGCAAAAAGGGGGGCCGGGAAATCCCGGCCCCCCTTTTTGCCCGGTTTTCGCTACTTCTTGATCTTGAAGTACTTCTCGGGGACAACGACCTTCGTCATGCCCAGGTAGCCCTTGCCGAACACGTAGGTGTCCTGGTAGACGAGGAAGTAGTTCTTCTTCTTGACGCCGGTGCCCACGTCGGTGTAGTTGCTGGCGTTCCAGCTGGCGCCCGGGGTGTACTTCTCGTAGGCGGCAAGCAGGGCCTTCATGTCGCCGAGCTTCGCCTTCTTCTCGACGATGCGCTTGCCGTACTCGCCGAGCCCGGCCGTGGTGGTGTAGCCGTAGGAGTAGGCCCAGGTGCCCATGCGGCCCTTTCCGCCGGCCTTGATGACGGCCTGCTCAACCTTCTTCAGGATGGCGGGCCAGTTGCCCTGCTCCTTGGAGAGGTCGATGCCCAGCGCTCCGGGATAGCCCATCAGCGGGGAGGGCAGGTCGGCTTCCACGAAGAAGCCTCCCAGCTTGGCAACCTGCTTCAGGAGGGGTTCCGTCTGGGCGTCGTTGGTGCAGAAGAACGCGGTCTTCTTGCCGTACTTGGCCAGCCACGCGGGAACCTTTTCAAGGATGAACTGCTGGGCACCGGCAACACCGACGTCGCTGGTCGGGTCCGGGGCGGTCTCGAAGGCGAACTTCAGGCCGAGGTCCTTGCACGCCTGCTCCATGATGGCGCGGCGGCGGGAGAGCAGCTCGTAGCTCATGTGACGGGGGAAGGAGATGTGGACGAAGGTGTCGGCGCCCATCTTCTTGGCGGCGGCGATGATGAGGTAGCCGCGGGCCACGTTGTCAGCGTTGACGGCGATGTCGGCAACGGAACCGATGACGTTCGGGTCTTCATGCGGCTCACCGGCCAGGAGAAGGATGTCGGGCCTCTTCTCCCTGACGCGGCGGAAGGCCTCGGTGGTCCCCGGGATGGCCTGGTTGACCACGATGACCTTCATCTTCGGGTCGTCGGCGAGGCCGACGATCTGGCTGATGGTGGTCTCCATCTCGGACATGAAGTTGTCGGGATAGGTGATGTGCTTGATCATTCCGCCCTTCGCGACGTCCCCGTAGTTCTTGATCAGGGCTTCCGCTCCGCGAAGGTCGTCCTCCGACTGTGAAACGGTCCCGGTGACGACGCCGATGTGGAACGGCGCCGCAGCCAGGGCGGTTCCGGCCATGAGTGCCAGGAGCGCAAATGCAGCGAGCAGCAGTGACGCTTTTCTCATGTACCTTTGACCCCCTTCTTAAGTTTTTGTGACTGCCCATAATATATCAGCTGAACACCAAGTTTTCAACGGCAAAATGAACCGGGGGACTGAATCCGGTTCAGTCCCCCGCGGCGTCGTGCGTCTAGGCTTCGACCTTGATTTCCCTGGCGCTTTCCCACAGGCCGTGGATGTTGCAGTAGGAGGCGGCGATGAGCATGCCCGGGGCCGTGATCTTCATGGCAACCTTCGCATGGGGTTCGGTAGTGACCGGGCCCTTGTTGGGGCCGTCCACGGACTCCCCGTGGACCGTGAACTCGACGTTGGCGACCTCGAAGGGGAACTTCCCGCCCTCCGGCATGAAGTACAGCTTGATCCAGCGGATATGGTGCTCCGTGGTGTTCGGGTGGGGAATCTCCTTTCCCACGCTGAGGTCGACAACGAACTTCTCACCGGCCTTCACGGTTTCCGGGGCCTCGATCACCGGGGAGTGCTTTTCGGTTTTCCAGTCGGCGCTCTTGATGATGTGCTCGAACTTCATCTCTGCAATCCCTCCTTTTCCATCGACAATCACGGTAAACTGTCTCGGTGCTTAAAATACCCTTTTCGGGCACTTTCTGTCAATCAGCGTACGTTTTGAAAGAAAGTGTCTTCAATGTTCGGGGATCCGCAAGACTCCCGTGGACAGTGGATCACGGATGGCTCAAAATGGGGAGAGGAAGAGGAGGGGTGGAACATGAAACGAAATCCGAAAGCGGGTTTTCTGGCCGTTTTCATCGCCCTGGCGGTCGCGACGGCCTGCCTGGCCTCGGGGGCCGCTTCTGCCGGAGCCCAGGGAATTTCTCTTTCCAACGAGGGTCGATCCGCGCTGTTGAAAGCCGCCCTGGAGCGGAAGTTCTCCCCCCAATCGATGGAAGTCCGCCTGGAAGGCGGCCCCGACGCAAAGGGGTTCGTGAAGCGTGCCGTGGTGCGGGCAAAGGGAGCGGTGATCGACCGCCTCCGGGTGGAAAGCCTCGTCATGGAGGCTTCGGACCTGCAGTTCAACCCTCCCGAGGAATGGGACAAAAAGCTCGAGGTGAAGAGCGCCGGGGAGACCCGAAGCCGGGGCGTGATCCTGGAGAAGGACATCAACGCCGCCATGGCCGAATCGGTGAAAGGCGACAAGAAGTGGAAAAGCATCCGCATGGACCTGTCGCCCCGGCAGATCAAGGCTGTGGGAGTGTACGAGACATATTTCCTGTTCAAGCTGCACCTGGTGGTGAAGCTGACGGGAAGGCTGGATGCTTCGCCCGACGGCAAGCAGATCTTCATCCGGGACTACAAGCTGAACGTGAGCGGCCTGACGATGCCCCAGGGGCTGACGGAGGACGTGATCGAGAAGGTGCAGCCGATCATCGACTTTCGGGAGTCCGTGTTCCCCGTTTCCGTGAAGAAGATCGTGATGGACGAGAACTCGATCTCGTTCGTGAGCGATCCGCCGCCTTTGACGGACGCCTCACCAGTTCCCTGAGAGGATTTCCGCCTCCAGGGCGTCGAATTCTTCGCGGTCGGAAGGTTCCAGGCGGGCTCGAAGTTCCTCGCGGTGCCGAAGGCCCGCCGCTTCTCGGCTTTCCCCCGCGGCGGCCTCCCCCCAGGAGATTTTTCGCTTGCCCTCGTACAGGTCAAGGTCCAGGATGCGCTTGCCGTCGGCGGCGTATTCCAGTCCCATCAGGATTCGCTTGACCGCTTCCGGCTCCATGGGCGTGACCATCTTCAAGCTGTAGCATTTCAGCTCGAGCAGCACCCGCGCGAAATCCCGGCTCCATCCCTCCCCCACCACGAGCCCGATCTCCAGGGCCTCCAGGACCCGCATGATCCGCCGGTAGTGCAGGTCGTACAGGCCGTACTTGTCGTAGAGGCGCAATTCGACGGCATGCCACGACCGCCCGGCCAGACCCGAGGTGACGTACCGCACGATGCTGCGGCGCATCAGCCGGGAAGCCACCTCGTTTTTCATGGGAAGAACCACGCGCCGAGGATGCAGGTCCGAGGGCTCGATGATCTTCCCCAGGGGTTTTTCCGTGAACAGGACCGTGGTCCCCTGCTGCTCGGGCCACGATGCCAGGTCCGGCCCCCCGGTTTCCACGGCCCCGAGCTCGGCCTTCAACAGGTCGACGATGGCGTCGATTTCCCCGAAAGTCCGGACGATCAGCCCCCCCTGGCGGGTCTGCACCCGGTCGACCAGGGAGCAGAGCCTCTCGTTGACGAGGGCGCAGAGAAGGTCTTCGGTGCTTTCGCTGATAACGTAGATACGGCTCCCTTCCAGCCGGTTCGCGGAATCCGGGCCTTCTTCCGCCGAGGCGTCCTTCACGATGACGAGCGTCTGCTGCTCGCCGGCCTTTTTCCAGGCTTCCCGCAGGTCGTAGGCATGCTCCGCCATCCTCCTGTCCAGGAAACGTTCGAGTTCGTCGGCGTTTTTTGTCTCGAGCAGGAGCAGGCGGGGTCCTCCCCTCATCAGCGAGATCATTTCTCTTTCCCCCTTCCGGTTCCCTAGAGGCCGATCTTCCTTTTTTTCTGGCGCGCGTCGTGGACCGAGGGAGGGTAGTCGATGGAGTGGACGGTGCGCGAGGCGAGGTCCAGCACGCGAACCTTCACGTTCCCGTTGAGGTAAACCCTGCCGTCGGCGTCCGGCGGCAGGACGCTGGTGTCGTGCCCGTAGAGGCCGAAGTCGGCGGGATCTTCCGAAACGCATTTCCAGAGGTCTTCGGGCCGGTGGGCGGCTGCGATCCGCAATCCCAAAAACTCCAGCCGGGCGCAGCGTTCGAAGGCCTGGAACCTTCCGCCGAAGGAGGCGCAGAGGCCCTTCACGACGGAGAAATCATCGTGGTTGCCCATGACGAGGACGATCCGTTCGGCGGAGGTCGCCCGCAGGACCGAGAGCAGCGCCTGGACCTTCGAGGCGTACAGCCTCAAATCCGGCGAGGGGAAGCGGAGCTTGATCTCGTCGGCGAGGTCCCCGGTGTGGACGATCAAGCGGGGCTTGACGGCCTCGGCAATTCGGCCGAGCTTTGGGTAGAAAAGGGAAGGCGTATCCGAAACGTGCAGGAGGCTCGAGCCGATGCCAAGGACTTCCGGCGGCACTGCCGGGGCTTTTGCCAGGCAGGCCAGTGCCCGGCGAAGCGCTTCTTTCACGGGTGAAGTCTCAGGGGGAAGCGGCCGAGGCTGCCAGGGTGGCAAGGTCGTTTTTGAGCGTCCGGTAGGCAGAGAGGACCTTTTCCACGTACCCGGAATTTCCGCCGACGTACTTTTTCAGCGATTTGGACAGGTCGCCCCCGGCAGACTTGTGGTAGCAGGAGAAGATCCAGGCGCCCGCCAGGATGTTGTTCCGGGGGTCAAACAGGTCCTTGACGGTCCGGATTTCGGGGAAAGCCGTCGGGAGGTTTTTCTCGTGGGCCTTCCAGTTGACCTGCATGAGACCGATGTTGGACCGGTTTTTCGCGGAGGCGTTGGCCCTGGACTCCCGGACGAGGATGGAGGCCACCACCAGCGGATCGATGCCAAAAAGTTTCCCGGCATCGAGGACGTGGCCGGCGTAGCGCTCTGCCTTTTCTGCCCCGAGGCTCTTGTTGATGCGGGTGAAGAGGGCGGCAATGGCCTTCCGCTGGGCTGTCACGAGGGGCGGCTCGGGCAAAGGCGGAGCCTCCTCCGGAACGGAAGGTTCCTCGGAAACCACGACCGGTGGGGAGTTTGGGTCGTAGAGGGGCGGCGTATCCAGTTCCTCCGCGGAGGCCAGGCCCGCGCGGAAGGTGAAGAAAACAAGGAGAAGCAGAACGGTCAGGGCGTGTTTCATCATGCATCCCGCCTTTCGCAGAGAAAAGATAACCCCTCGGGGAAGGCTTGACAACCCCCCCGGCTTAAAGCCGGTCGCCACACGATCCGTCGGGCTGCCCTTGCCCTTTCGGCGCCTTCCGTGGAGAATAGCCCTCATGACGCTGACCATCCGAAACCTTTCCCTTCGCTACGGAGAAAAAATCCTGTTCGACCGCATCGGCTGGACCGTTCCGGACCGTGCCCGCGTGGGCCTGGTTGGAGACAACGGGGCCGGCAAAAGCACGCTGCTGAAAACCATCCTGGGGAAAATCCAGCCGGATTCCGGAACGATCGAGATCCCGAAGGGCGCCCGGCTGGGGTACCTGCCCCAGGACCTCGTGGAGCTGGGCGGCGGGACCGTGCTGGAGACCCTACGGAACCGGTGCGGCGTGGCAGACCTGGAGGCGGCCCTGGCCGAATGCGAAGCCGAACTGGCTTCCCTGGAGGCAGACGACCCGAAGCTGCCCGAGGCCCTGGCAAGGCACGAACGGCTGGTCCAGGCTCACGGGGCCCTGGATGCCTACGCTTTCGAAGCCCGGGCCCGGCGGGTCCTGAAGGGACTCGGGTTTGCCGAGGGCGACGCGGACCGTTCCTGCGAGACCTTCTCGGGCGGCTGGAAAATGCGGATCGCCCTGGCGTCGCTGCTCCTGCAGGAGCCCGAGATCCTGCTCCTGGACGAGCCGACCAACCACCTGGACACCGAGAGCATGGAATGGCTGGAGGCGTTTTTGAAAAACAGCCGCTGCACGCTCGTGACGGTGAGCCACGACCGGCGCTTCCTGGACAACGTGGTGACGACGATCGCGGAGCTTTGCCGGGGAAACCTCACCCTGTACCCCGGGGACTACGAGGACTTCCTGCGCCAGCGGGACGAGCGGGAGGAGCGGCTGGCGCGGGAAGCGGAAGCCCAGAGGGAGGTCATCGAAAAGGCGGAACGGTTCATTTCGCGGTTCCGCTACAAGGCGACAAAGGCCGCGCAGGTGCAGAGCCGGATCCGGATGCTGGAAAAGATGGAGACGGTCAGAATCGACGCGCCGCCCCCGACGGTGGCCTTCCGTTTCCCCGATCCCCCGCGGAGCGGCCTGCTGGTGCTGAAGGGCGAGAACCTTTCGAAAAGCTACGGGGGGAAGCCCGTCTTCAGCGGGATCAACCTGGAAATCCGGCGCGGAGAGAAGATCGCCCTGGTCGGGGTCAACGGGGCCGGAAAATCGACGCTGTCGCGCCTGCTGGCGGGAATCGAGGCTCCGGATTCCGGGACGGTGACCCGGGGGCACGGGGTGAAGCTGGCCTTCTACGCCCAGGAGATGGCGGACAATCTCGCCACCGAGGGAACGGTCTGGGACGAGGCCTGCTCGGTGCTCTCCAGGACGACGCCCCAGGAGCGCCGGGACCTGCTGGGGGCCTTCCTTTTCTCCGGGGACGACATCGCCAAGCCCGTCCGGGTGCTCTCGGGCGGGGAGAAGGCACGCCTGGCCCTGCTGAAGGTCCTGTTGACCGAATCGAACGTCCTGGTGCTGGACGAGCCGACGAACCACCTCGACCCTTCCACCCGGGACCGCTTTCAGAAGGCCTTGCTGGATTACGCCGGAACGGTGGTCCTGGTTTCCCACGACCGGTATTTCCTGGACGAGCTGGTGGAGCGCGTCGTGGAAATCCGCGGGGGAAAGGCAACGATCTACCTGGGCAACTACTCCGACTTCATCGCCAGGCGCGGCAAGGTGGCCCCGGAAGAGGAAGCGGAAATCCCGGCTTCCCGAACCGGGGAAGGAAAGGCTCCGGCTCGATCCCCCGAAGAGCCCCGGGACCCAGGGGAAGCCCTCGTCCAGGACCGCTGGGCCCCTCTACCGGACGAACGGAACAACCCCGCCAGGCACGCCAACCGGCTGAAGAAAGAAAGGGCTGCCCTTTCCAGGCGGCTGGAAACGCTGGAAGATGAGATCGATGAGCTGGAGGACCAGAAAGCCAGGCTCGAGGCGGCCCTCTGCGATCCCCAGGCCCACGCGGACCCGCAGCGGATGCGGGAGCTGGCCGCCCAGATGGCCTCGGTGGAGGAAGAACTTGCGGAAAGGATGGACCGGTGGGAGACCCTTTCCGGGGAGATCGAGACGCTGGAAGAGGCGCTGGACGCGATCGCCTGAAGGGGGCCCCCTGGGAAGACTCGAGATGAGTTCTGAGCCTCCCGGATACAGGCGGTCCAGGTCGATCGGCGATGACGGATGCGGCCCTGGCATCCTTGCCAGAAAGGGGGGAGATTGTAAATACTCAGGATTATGAGTAAAATTACTCATTATTGTGAGTATTTTTAGGAGGAGTTCGCCTTGACCTACATCCGGCCTCATGCCAGCGAGCTGGAAAAACGCATCCTCGAGCCCCGCCGCCTCATTCAGGTGGTGGCAGGCCCCAGGCAGGTCGGCAAGACGACCCTGGTCCGCCAGGTGTGTGATCGTTTAGGCATCCCCTTTCGGTACGCCACAGCGGATGAGCCTTTCCTCAAGGGGCGGGCATGGATCGATCAGCAATGGGACCTGGCTCGACTTGAAAACCGAACCAGCGGCGCGAAGGGATCCGTCCTGATCCTGGACGAAATCCAAAAGATCTCCGGCTGGTCTGAAACAGTAAAACGGCTCTGGGATGAAGACACCCATGCAGGATCCGGACCCAAGGTAATCCTTCTGGGCTCTGCACCGCTTTTGATCGGCAAGGGGCTTTCAGAAAGTCTTGCAGGGCGGTTCGAAATCATGCATCTAGGGCACTGGCCCTACTTTGAGATGAAGGATGCCTTTCATTGGAGCATCGACGAATTTCTCTTCCACGGCGGATACCCAGGGGCTGCACCGCTGATTGGCGACCCCCAGCGCTGGACCCGCTATATCCTGGATTCCCTCGTGGAAACCACCCTATCGAGAGACGTGCTGCTTTTGACTCGCGTGGACAAACCCGCGCTGCTGCGGCGCTTGTTTGACCTCTGCTGTGCCTATTCCGGCCAAATCCTTTCTTACAACAAGATGCTAGGGCAGCTGCTGGACGCAGGCAACACCACTACCCTTGCCCATTACCTCGAGCTCCTCGCCGGTGCCGGTATGGCAACAGGACTTCAGAAATTTGCGGGCGAAACTGCTCGAAGCCGGGCATCCAGTCCGAAGCTGCAGGTGTACAACACCGCTCTTATCGGCGCCCAATGCGGACTTGCGCTTGGCGAGGCAAAACAAGATGGCCGTTTCTGGGGCCGCCTGGTCGAATCAGCCGTGGGTGCCCATTTAGTCAATGCAGCTACAAGCGGTGCCTTCGAACTTTTTTACTGGAGGGAAGGAAACCGGGAAGTGGATTTCGTGGTCCGCAAGGGACAAAAAGTCACCGCGATCGAAGTGAAAAGCAGCCGGGCTCCTGAAAGGATGCCCGGCATGGAAGCCTTTTCCAGGGCCTTTCGGGTCGATAGAACGATCCTCGTTGGTGGGGACGGAATTCCCCTGGAGGTTTTCCTGGGAAACGATCCTCTCCGTTTTCTCGCCTGAAGAAGGTTTCGGGGAGGTCAGGCAGGGGGAAGGGGTGTTCTTACCCGCGCTGCTTCCAGCGCAGCTGGCGGTCGAGGACCTTGGCGCATTCCGCGCCGTAGAGAAGGGCCTGGTAGGCGTAGAAGATCCAGAGGAGCATCAGGACGAAGGATCCGAGAAATCCCTCGACCGACGAGAAGAGGCTCTTCCTGAGGAGGACCCCCAGGACCAGGGAGCCGGCCCTGAAGGCCGCTGCCGCGACGGCCGCCCCGAAGGCCGCGGGTCCCCAGTCGACCTTCGCCCGGGGAACATACCGGTACACCGCCAGCAGGACGGCAAACCCGAAAACGAAGGAACCGGCCATTTCGAGGATCCGGAAGGGATCGACGGGCAGGGCCAGGAAAATGTCTTCGCCCGCAAGGAAGACGACCAGCCCCCGGAGCGCTTCCACCACCGAGCGCACCAGCGGGAAAAGGAAGAGGACGACTCCCCCCGCGAAGGAGAGGATCACGGAAAGGATCCTGTCCCAGAACCAGGTGCCCCAGCTTTCGGTGTGTTCCGGCGGCAGTCCCCAGAGCATGTTCAGGATCCGCCTGAGGTGAAACCCCACGCTGGAGGCCCCGTAAAGCAGCACCACGATTCCTGCCGCGCTTACCAAAAACCGCGAACCCGGAGCCTGGACGGCTCGAAGAAGGCGGCCCAGGAAGGACAGCCCCTCGGGACTCAGCAAGGCCTGGAGCCGCTCGAACAGGAGGGCTTCTCCCCTTGCCGTCCCGAAAAGCATTCCCAGGAAAGCGGTTGAGAGGATGAGCATGGGGAAGAGCGCCAGCACGGTGAAAAAGGCCAGGGCGGCCGCCTTGACGTCCATGGCGTCCCGGCCCGCCGAGCGCCAGGCCCGCTTGAGCAGGGAAACAGCCAGGAGGAATTGATCGGTAACGCGCCTTCCGAGCGATGGCATCCCCCTTCCCCCCCCTTTTTCAGCGATTGAATTCCGATATGGTGTATCATACCCCTTCCTTTTAGTATACAAATAGGCAAATTCAAGGTCTGAACATCCCGCTTATATTTTCAAGTCCCGGCTCCCCGCCAATTCGCGATTGAGGCTTTCGTCCATCCTCACAACCCGGTACGGCTCGTTCCGTTTCACCATGGACCAGATGACCCGCACCATATGCCTCCCAAGGGCCCGGACCGCCTGGTTGTGGGTTTTCCCCTCTTCCCGTTTCTTCTCGTAATAATGCCTGGATTCTTCCACGCTCCGCGCGTGGTGCGCAACCGCCGCCATCATGGCGGCCCGCCCCCTCCTGTTCACCTGCTTGGTCACCTTCGTCCCCCGATAGTTCCCCGAACTGTTGTCCAGGGGAGCCATTCCCAGGTACAGCGCCAGGCTCCTCTCCGTGGGAAACCGCTCCATCGTCCCGATTTCTCCCACGATCTCCCCCGTGCAGACGACCCCGAAACCGGGGATGCTCCCCACCAGTTGACCCAGGCGCGATTCCTCCGACAGCCTCCGGATCTCCTTTTCCAACCCTTCGATTTGCTCCCGCAGTTCCAGGATCCGCCTGGCGTCCTCCTGGATCATGGGGCCAACGAAACCCACCTCCTGGGAGAAGAAGGATGTTCGCTGCCACTTCCGGACCTTTTCCGCAAACGCTTTCCCGACTCCGGGGATCTGGAGAAGCTCCCTCTCCTGGATCTTCCCCAACTGCTCCAGGCGGGGGCGGCAGGTCAAAAAGCGCAAAAATGCCAATCCGTCCTTGTACTCCACGATGTCCGCAAGACCCGGGCTCACCCCCTGGAGATCCGCCTGCATCCGGTTGAGTACACAGACTTTCTCCTGCACCAGCTGCCTCCTCCGACGCGTCAGACGCTTCAGAACCTGGTGACCCTCGGGAACCTCCCGCACCTCCTGCAGGATTTCCTTCTCCCGGCTCAGCACCGGGTGAAGGCGCACCAGTTCCACGATCTTCCTCGCGTCGATTCTGTCCGTCTTCGCAGCTCCCGGGAAAATTTCCTTGAAACGGCACAGCTTGAGGTTGTTCACGTTCAACAGGCAATACCCCTTCTCACGCACCTGCTGGTCCAGGGGACGGGCGTAGCCGTTGAAGCCCTCCATCGCCACGACCACCGGCACCTGGTAGCTTTCCCGGTAGTGCGAAAGACGCCCGAAGAATTTCTCGAAACCTTCTTTCCCGTGTTCCATGTCAAATTCTTCCGCAATTCGCCCGTCCGGGGCCGCGATGGCCACCCGGTGCCTCCGACAGCCAATGTCCACTCCCACCGTCACCTGTTCGACCATCGCCGCATGCCCCCCCTGCTTTCATCAGGTTTACTGCCGTCCGGCGTCTCGTCTACAAACAGAGCCACTTGCGGCATCATCCCGGAATACGCCATCGGACGACAAAAAAAAGACGGAGGCGGCAATTCAGAGCCGAGTCAATCCGGCTAAAGCCGGACTACGGACCCCATGAGCCACACCTCCGTCTTCTAGTATCATAAATCTTAACCACAGAGGTCCGCCACTACTCGTTTTTGTAATGGTAGACCCCGTC
>Ga0208825_1000406_pt1 | contig 42180 bp, 36 predicted proteins | sample AD_UKC113_MetaG_FD_184450 | JGI IMG/M metagenome (GOLD analysis project Ga0208825, IMG submission 184450) | Active sludge microbial communities of municipal wastewater-treating anaerobic digesters from Hong Kong - AD_UKC113_MetaG (SPAdes)... | ecosystem: Engineered > Bioreactor > Anaerobic >... | reverse complement strand
AGGAAAAGTAATGACATTATTAACTGTAACTGTTGAGTCAGAGCCATCTGAAGCCTTACGAATGTAAGTATAATGATAGTAATAATACAAATCTATCTGACTGACATATAGTATTGATGCGCTGCCAAAAGTCGTAGTAATATACATTCCCTTAAACTTCTGAAGAAAATCTTTTTGACTGTTATAGGTGCGATTTTCCGGGAAAAACCATTGAACAAAATTATCGGAAAGTTTGAAACGCACCAGTGTTGTATCTGAACGCGAACCGGAAGTATCACTGGGGGTAATGATTCGTTTCCCCAGCAGTATGGATTGGTCGGTATAATCATCCGGATTTATGTTGGAAGGATAATGTTCAGAATAAGAAAAAGTAGCCTTATTCATTTGAAAAATTTTTATTTCCATAGGAGAATATTCATCTCCAAACCAAGTGAGGTAGCGCAGGGCAATAGCTGCCGAATCGGGAACGGAACCATCAGGAAAAGTAAATCCGACAGGGCAGTTTACCTGTGCCAAAATATCTGCACGGGTCGAACCGTACTTGCTGTCGTAAAAATTTCCCAGCAAAAAAGAATCCTGACGGGTATAAATATAATCAACAAAAACATTTTCAGTTTTCAAATGAAACGTATCTGCGCTAACACTGACCATATCCTGTGAAGGCTGTATGCTGACGCCCATGTCGGTCAATCCATCCGTACACGAAAAAAAAGTCAGAATAAAAAGAAACAGAAAAAATTTGTTGAAATGCATATTGATTGAATGATTATCGATATTGTAAGACTTTAAAAGAGCTGATTGTAAAAATCAATGTACTGGTCGGAATAATCTTCAGCCGGCTGATAGGGTAAAAACTTTATTTTCTTGTCGGCAACATATTTCAGCACCGATTCATTGACTTTTGGACTTGACTGAATAATTCCATCGGAATAATCGGCAGCAAGTTTAATCAATGAACTATAATCGATAGGAGGATTTTTTATGGAAGCCAAATGTTTTTTCTGAATACCATCCATTAAAATTTTATCCATAAATTTCTCATCGAGAGGCTTTTTAAATTCATCGTCAAAAATAGAATAGACTACTTTTGAATGCTTGAAAAAAGGATCGTCATTGTAGGATTTTTTTACATACAAAGGCACCAAAGCCGTTATCCAGCCTTCACAATGAATTACATCGGGAGACCAGCGCAGTTTTTTAACTGTTTCCATCACTCCGCGAGCAAAAAATATAGCCCGTTCATCATTATCGTCATATTCTTCATTGTTTTCATTGGCTACGGTATTTTTCCGGTGAAAATAATCTTCATTGTCGATAAAATAAACCTGCATTCGGGCAGCAGGAATAGAGGCTACTTTAATGATCAGCGGATGGTCGGTATCATCAATGATGATATTCATCCCTGAAAGTCTGATTACTTCGTGAAGTTGATTTCTTCGTTCGTTAATGGATCCGAATTTGGGCATAAAAATTCGCACTTCCAAACCTTTTTCCTGTACTGCCTGAGGAAGATATCTTCCCATATTAGCCATTTCAGATTCAGGCAAATACGGAAAAATTTCCTGGGAAATATACAATACCTTTGTAGCTTTTTTCATTTTTTCCCTTTAATAGTGAGAGTCTTTTGAACTTGCAAAGATATTAAAAAAAAACGGGATACCCGCAAGTTTCGGCGTTTAAAAAACTTTCGGCAACAGCTTGTAATGGAAGTTGAAATGAATAATTATAGCTTTACAGGTATAAATTTTTAATATCTGTATTTTTATACAGAAAATCTTGTATGTATTTTCAATAAATTGACTTATTTTGTATTCTTTTAAAAATGAGCACCATCATCCAATTTTTTCCCTTTCGTGGTATATGAAGAAGTGTTTTGGCGTGGGATGAGGAAAAATTAAGAAGCAATCATGTATATCCAAATAAGTTTTCGTAATTTTGTAAGCCAATTTTGATAGTCCAAAAAAATGGAACTGTCAAATTCTCAAAAAATTAGGTCAGACAGAGTGGTGAATTTTATAGCTTACGATTCAACTGCTTTAAGGTTTGCGTCAAATGACTTCTGTTCGGCTTATTAAAAAAATGGTAAAAACGTATGAAAGTTATATCAACAAAAAAAGAGCTTCAAAGTGAAATGGAGCAAATCACAAAAGCAGGAAAAACTGTCGGATTTGTTCCAACCATGGGAGCATTGCACGATGGTCATTTGTCTTTGATCCATCGTAGCACAGCCGAAAATGATGTTACCGCAGTAAGCATTTTTGTCAATCCTACTCAATTTAACAACCCGTCGGATTTGGAAAAATATCCCCGTGATTTGCAGCACGATTTGTCGTTACTCGAAAAAAACCACTGCGACCTTGTTTTTACACCTGCTGTTGACGAAATGTACGACAAAAACGAAACTGAAAGCGTTTTTGAGTTCGATTTTGGAGGATTGGACAAGGTTATGGAAGGAAAATTCAGACCGGGTCATTTTAATGGAGTGGTGCAGGTAGTGAGTAAATTATTTAATTTGGTGCAACCCGACAGAGCCTATTTTGGTGAAAAAGATTTTCAACAATTAGCCATCATTCGCCGGATGGTCGAATTAATGAATTTCAATACCGAAATTGTTGGATGTCCTATTGTTCGTGAAAAGGATGGTTTGGCCATGAGTAGTCGCAATTTGCGCCTCGATAAGGAAGAACGCCAAAAAGCCGTTGAAATCTCCAAAACTTTATTTGAAAGCAAAAAACTGGTTTCAAATTTTTCACCCGAGCAGGTACAAAATTGGGTAATAGCCCGACTGAATTCCCTTCCGGGTTTGAAAGTTGAATACTTTGAAATCGTTCATCAAAAAACATTGCAACCCATACATTCGTGGTCTGAACCTGCCATTGGCTGCGTAGCTGTTTTTTGCGGCGATGTGAGACTTATTGACAATATTAAATATAATGATGCCCAATAAGCTGCGCATTTGTAGCTTTATTCCTTTAACACAAAGAATTACATAATATGCAAATAGAAATTCTAAAATCAAAAATTCACAGAGTTTCGGTAACAGATGCCAATTTAAACTATATAGGTAGTATCACACTCGATCAAAACTTGATGGATGCTGCTAATATTATTCCATTCGAAAAAGTAAGTGTGGTCAACAACAATAATGGCGAAAGAATTGAAACTTACGTCATACCGGGAGAAAGAGGCTCAGGCATGGTTTGCTTGAATGGTGCGGCTGCACGAAAAGTTCAAATTGGTGACGTGGTTATCATCATGGCTTTTGCTACCATGGACTTTGAAGAAGCCAAAAAGTTTACACCTGTTGTTATTTATCCTGATACGGAAACCAATCAATTGAAGAAATAACGATCGGCTGAGACGATGAAAGTGGTTGTGCTGAAATACAATGCCGGAAATATTCGATCGGTACTTTTTGCGTTGGAACGACTCGGAATAGAAGCTGTTGTTACTGATAAGACAGAAGAAATCCTATCCGCAGACAGAGTGATTTTTCCCGGTGTAGGAGAAGCTTCTACAGCCATGAACTATCTGAAGCAAAATCAACTCGACCTGCTTATTCCATCACTGAAACAACCGGTTTTGGGTATCTGTCTCGGCATGCAACTTATGTGTTCCTTTTCCGAAGAAAACAACACAACTTGTCTGGGAATTTTTGACGAAAAAGTTAAACATTTTCCCACAAACGAAAATTTTAAAGTGCCGCAAATGGGATGGAATAATATTTTTCAATTGTCGGGTCCTTTATTTGACGGAATAAAAGAAAATTCGTTTGTGTATTTTGTTCACAGTTACTATGTTGAACTGTCATCAAATACCACTGCTGTTGCCAATTACATTTTCAACTTCAGTGCTTCCCTGCAAAAAAACAATTTTTTTGCCGTTCAGTTCCATCCGGAAAAATCGGGAGAAATTGGTCAAAAAATGCTGGAAAATTTTTTAAACATTTGCTGAACGGAATTTTTTGATAGAACATCGAATGACTTTTGAAATACTTTATACCGATTCGAGAAGCAAAGCAAGAGCAGGGAAAATAACCACTGATCACGGGACAATAGAAACACCGATTTTTATGCCCGTTGGAACGGCCGGTACAGTTAAAACGGTTCATTTTCGTGAATTGGAAAATGATATTCATGCACAAATCATTTTAGGGAATACCTATCATTTGTATTTGCGACCGGGGACAGACATTCTTGAAAGTGCAGGTGGACTGCATAAATTTATTGGCTGGAATCGACCCATATTGACTGACAGCGGAGGCTTTCAGGTTTTTTCGCTTACCGGTATCCGTAAATTGAAAGAAGAAGGCGTTTTGTTTCAGTCGCACATCGACGGGAGCAAACATTTTTTTACGCCAGAAATTACGGTGGACATCCAGCGAACCATTGGAGCGGATATCATCATGGCTTTGGATGAATGTACACCAGGAACAGCCGATTTTCAGTATGCCAAAAAATCTATGGAACTTACGCATCGCTGGCTGCTGAGAGGCATAGAACATTTCGATACTGTTTTGCCCAAATATGGATATTCCCAAACATTTTTCCCCATTGTGCAAGGATGCGTCTATCCCGATTTGAGAAGAGAATCGGCAAAGTTTATTGCTGATCAGAACCGCGACGGAAACGCCATTGGTGGATTGGCTGTGGGCGAACCTACGGAAAAAATGTATGAGATGATCGAAATTGTGAACGAAATTCTTCCCGAAAACAAACCCCGATATTTAATGGGTGTTGGGACACCACAAAATATTTTGGAAAGTATTGAGCGTGGCGTAGACATGTTCGATTGCGTGATGCCAACGCGCAATGGTCGAAATGGAATGCTCTTTACTTCACAAGGCGTTATCAATATAAAAAACGCCAAATGGAAAAATGATTTTTCGCCGCTGGATGAAACAGGAACTTCTTTTGTCGATAAGGCATATTCCAAAGCTTATGTGCGACATTTGTTTGCCGCCAACGAATTATTGGGGCTTCAAATTGCTTCCATTCATAATCTGGCTTTTTACCTTTGGCTTATGAACGAAGCCCGAATACATATTCAACAAGGAGATTTCTCGCCATGGAAAAAGGGAATGATTGAACAACTGGGAAGAAGGCGCTGAAAAAAACTTCTGCCCCAAATTTTTTAGCATGAAAGCTTTAAAAAACAAATTGAAAATAGACTATCAAAGTTTTGGATTAAAAAGGATTGATACCTACATTATAAACAAGTTTTTGGGAACTTACTTTTTTTGTATCGTATTAATTTTGAGTATTTCCGTTGTATTCGATCTGACTGAGAAACTGGATAATTTCTTTGAAACCAATGCTCCACTCAAAGCTATCGTTTTCGATTATTACCTGAATTTCATTCCTTATTACATGAACATGTTCAGTCCCCTGTTCACGTTCATAGCCGTGATTTTTTTCACTTCAAAAATGGCCAACAACACCGAAATTATTGCCATTCTTTCCAGTGGTGTGAGCTTTAAAAGGTTAATGCTTCCCTATTTTATTTCTGCAACGCTCATTGCCATTTTGTTTTTTTTACTGGGTGGATATGTTATTCCAAATTCGAGTAAGAAAATGCTGGATTTTGAAAATCAGTATGTCAAAAAATTTAAGCCGAGTAATGCCCGAAATGTGCAAATGGAAGTGGGAAAAGGCGTAATTATGTACATAGAAAGATACGAGGTTGAAAATAACATTGGATACCATTTTTCGCTGGAAAAATTTGACGGGAAAAAGCTGGTTTCCCGACTCACGGCTGAAACAGTTTCTTGGGATTCGGCCTACAACTGGAAAATCAACAATTATTTAAGACGCGATTTTATCGGTATGCGTGAAAAAATTACGAAGGGTATTTCTATGGATACCATTATCAAGGTTCAACCCAAAGAACTATTTATTACTTCGGAAGAATCTGCTCAGATGAACAATGCCGAACTCAGACAATATTTGCACCGGCAACGTGCACGTGGCGTTGGAAACATTCAGGCTTTCGAAAATGAATACTACCGCCGTTATGCCATGCCCTTTGCTGCCTTTATCATGACTTTAATAGGTGTTTCGCTTTCTTCCCGAAAAGTTCGAGGAGGCATGGGACTAAATTTAGGAATAGGACTGGCACTCAGCTCAATATATATTTTATTTTCTACCTTGTCAACCACCTTTTCCGTCAACGGAACGCTTTCTCCATTTATGGCGGTATGGCTGCCTAATATTGTATTTTTACTGATCGGGGTATACCTTTACTACACTGCGCCAAAATAAAAATTAAAAGTTTTTATTGAATAACTATCAAGGAATAAGAAAATAAGAAAATTACAAAAAAAATAATTTATTCCGTTCTTAATTTTTCTCTCTTTCGGAATATTGTTTTTCGTAATATTTTTGATAATCACCATTGATAATATTGTCCAGCCATTCCTGATTTTCCAAGTACCAATCCACAGTTTTTTCAAGTCCTTCTTCGAAAGTAATGGAAGGCTGCCAGCCCAATTCACACTGTAATTTTGACGAGTCGATGGCATAACGCAAATCGTGTCCTGCCCTGTCTTTCACAAAAGTAATCAACTTTGCCGATTCACCAGGTTCACGTCCCAATTTTCTGTCCATGATTTCACACAATTTCTCAATCAAACGAATGTTCGTCCATTCATTGTGTCCGCCAATGTTGTAAGTTTCTCCAATTTTCCCTTGATGAAAAATAACATCGATGGCTGCCGCATGATCTTCTACCCACAGCCAGTCTCTGATATTTTCTCCCTTTCCGTAAACGGGAAGCGGCTTGTTGTAACGAATGTTGTTGATGCAAAGAGGGATTAGCTTTTCCGGAAAATGATGCGAACCATAATTATTGGAACAATTGGAAATCAGTACCGGTAAACCATAAGTGTGATAATAAGCTCTGACAAAATGGTCGGAACTTGCTTTGGAAGCCGAATAGGGACTTCGGGGATCATAGGGTGTTTTTTCTGTGAAATAGCCTTCTTTACCCAATGAGCCATAAACTTCGTCGGTAGAAATATGATAAAATCTTTTACCTTCCATTTTCCCCTTCCAAGCTTCTTTGGCTGCATTCAAAAGGTTGGCCGTGCCAAACACATTGGTACGGATAAAAGCCAGCGGATCGCTGATAGAGCGGTCAACATGTGATTCGGCAGCCAAATGGATGACGCCGTCAAAATCATATTTCTCAAATAAATGAGAAATAAATTCTTCATCCGTAATATCGCCTTTCACAAAAGTATAATTTGGAGCATCCGCCACGTCTTTTAAATTTTCAAGATTTCCGGCGTATGTTAACGCATCTAAATTTACAATGTGATAATCGGGATATTTATTGACAAAAAGGCGCACTACATGAGAACCAATAAAACCAGCGCCTCCGGTAATCAGTATAGTTTTTTCCATCGTTTTTTGAATGAATTGAGCTTTACAAAGATAATTCGATTTTTTACATTTAACAAAATGTTGAAAACTTTTTTGTGTAATCTTGCCTTATTAAAAATACTTTCTATTATATTTGCATCATGGAAAAATTAAGTCGGTATATAGAAATTTTGCTGGTTCAGCATGATTATGTTATTGTGCCGGGACTAGGAGGATTCATCATACAACCTCAGTCGGCTACAATTTTATCCGACAGGATTACGCCTCCTCTTGCTGGTATTGCTTTTAACCCGTTGTTAAATTCCAATGACGGCTTGCTGGCTTATGAAATTTCAGAAAGAGAACACATCAGCTATCGTGCTGCTATGGAAATTCTTGAAAGCGAAGTCGAATCAATTTTATCCCGACTTCAGCAGGGAAAAAGGGTTGACATGGGAAATATTGGCAGTTTGCAAAAAAACTCAAACGGAAATTTGATTTTTTCACCTGCACCTCGTGCAGATTTTCTTCCTGCAAATTTGGGGATGACCGAAGTTAAACTTTGGGAACGGCGCAATACCAAAACTGACGAACGCAAAAAAGTTACCATTACTTTACCATCTGTATCTTCGTTTCGATATGCTGCGGCTTGTGCTTTGATTTTCGGCATGTTGCTGGTTTCGCCTCGTATGGCTGATACCAAACACAACCATTATGCTAATCTGATTCCTCTGGAAATAAGTTCACCACTTCAATCTCAAGCTGCAGTTTCAAAAAATGCATCGACAAGTAATTTGGCGACAACTTACAATGAAAAACAGAATCAGGACAGTCTTTCATCTGCAAAAAAGGAGAACATTGAGCATTCTCTCAACAACCAAAACAATTTATATCACGTCATTGCAGCCACATTTTACACACGCAATTCTGCCGAAAAATTCTGTGTCCAACTTCACGAGTTGAAATATACGGAAGCTCAAGTACTTTCACCGGCAAAAAATTTTAAGGTGGCTGTTCGGTCATTCCGCCGTTATCAGGAAGCTGTGGAATTTATGGAACAGCTCCGTAAATCTGATGCTTTGTTCGACTCTGCCTGGGTATATTGTAAATAATTGATTTTTTATTGATAAAATTATTTCGGTTATCAAATAAAAATGATAACTTTGTGCCGCTTTTCGAGAAAAAGCAATTAGGTATTAACAATAAAAAAATTTTAAAAATGCCCGTAAAAATCAGATTACAGCGACATGGACACAAAGGATATGCTTTTTATCATATCGTAATTGCTGACAGTCGTACGCCACGAGATGGCAGATTTATCGAAAGAATTGGTTCTTATAACCCCAACACAGATCCAAGTTCAGTGGATTTGAAATTTGACAGAGCTCTGTATTGGCTACAGGTTGGAGCACAACCTACAGACACTGTACGCAACATTCTTTCAAGGGAAGGCGTATTAATGAAAAAGCACTTGTTGGAAGGTGTGAAAAAAGGAGCTTTTGACGAAGCAGAAGCTGAACGTCGTTTCGAAGCATGGAAAACGTCAAAAGAAGCCAAATTGAACAAGACTAAAGAACAGCTTGCTGCTGAAAGAGAAACTGCAGAAAAAGCTCGTCTGTCAGCGGAAATTGAAGCAAACAAAGCCAAAGCTGCTGAATTGGCCAAGAAAAAAGCTGCTGAAGAGGCAAAAGCTAAAGTTGACGAAGTTTCTTCGGAAGAAGTAAATGACCCAACGCCTTCAACTGAACAATAAAATTGAACGATAAATTTTATTATCAATAAAAAAGCCTGAAATTTCTTTCGGGCTTTTTTATTGATAATATCTTTGTTGAAACCAACGGAAAAAATTCACACCAAAATTTTTTGAGAAAACTTATCGTAAAACGGAACTACCGGCACAATATCCTGAGTCAAACAAAAATCAAAATCTTTTTCCAAATGATGCGAAAAAAGTCGGCTTGCATGTTCGCTTTGTCGCAGAAATGCGTTGACATCGGACTCTGCTTGCCGCCACAAAACAGATGCCGCCACAGCCGAATCTCCACAGACCTGAAACTCTTCGCTGCAAGTCAACCGAGTAACAAGCAATCCTGCAAATATAGTATCTTCCAAACTGAATAAATTATTCCAGCCGGCACAAACCACAAGTACATCCTTGCCTGCATTCTTACAATAATCGACAACAGCGCTAATGTTGCAAAAAGCCCCGATAATAACGTTGTTTTTGCCTGCTGCCAACTCGATGGCTCGAGTTCCGTTGGTTGTAGTAAAAACAATTTCTTTCCCTTTCACTTTATCGGAAAAATAGTCGAAGGGAGAATTTCCTGCATCAGCAAAATCGCACTTTTCCACATTCCGCTCTGCTCCAACAAAATAACCACGATTTTTTAACTCTATAGCTTTTTCGAGCGAAGCAACCGGAATAATTGCAGCCGCACCTTCCATTAAGGCTTTGCAAATAGTGGTTGAAGCCCTGAATACATCAACTATTACGGCTATTTTTGATTTTTCCGACAAGTAAAAAGGATATAAAGCCGGAGAAAAACATACTTCAACTGTCATAAAAAATTTAACTGTTTATCTTTCCAATAAATATTTCATAGCGTAAAGCAAAAATTGTCATTCTCTTAATTTGCTATGCTCAGTTCATCAATTAATCGTTGTGCACCACCAACTTTGTCCATCACATAAAGCACATACCTGATATCTACGCTGATGGTACGTTGCAATTCGGGTTCAAAAACTATATCGCCACTCATGGCTTCCCAGTTTCCGTCAAAAGCCAATCCAATTAATTCTCCCTTCCCATTGAAGACGGGGCTACCCGAATTCCCACCGGTAATATCGTTATTGCTGATAAAATTCACATGCATGTCTTTCGTCTGGGGATCAAGATATTTACCAAAATCTTTTTCCATAATTGACTTTTTCAACTTGTCAGCGACAACAAATTCGGGGTCAGTTGGATTTTCTTTTTCCAAAATTCCTTTGGTGGTAGTGTAATAATGATAATCCACAGCATCGGCAGGCTGATAACCGCCTACTTTTCCATAAGTCAATCGCATGGTAAAGTTAGCATCCGGATACAGCTTTTTTCCTTGCTCTTCGGCCATTTCCCTTAGCCCGCAAAAGTAGATGCGTTCTGCTTCTTTAACTTTTTCCGAGGTTTGTCCATAAACACCCGAATTAATTTCTTCATACGTGTTTCTTACTTCGTTGGCAAAAATCAATGCAGGGTCATTGGCAACTTTTATTTTCTTTTTCTGTAAATTTTTCTTCAATTTGTCTAAAGAACTGAAGGCAGAATTTTGAAAAATTGAAGCTACATAAAGTTCTGTGTTTCCCTTGTATTTTTTTTGAATTTCCTGATAAAAAGCTGGAAGAGCATCCGCATCTACCGATTTTTTATAAACATCAAGCATGGCAACAAAAACGGCTTGATCAACTTCAGGACGGTAATCTTTATAAATTTCTTCAATTTCCCTGATCAGAGAATCTTTTGGTAAATTTTGCGAAATAAGCTGACTTGTTTTCTGGGCTATTCTGGGTAATTCTACACCATTCATCAGCGATTCGCGCAAATAGTTGAGTGCTCGAGCATAAGGATACAGCGTAGCATAGCCATCTTCCAGCGTTTTCAATGCATCCTTGTATTTTTTCTCGTTTGCCGGATTAGATTTTGCCCATTCCAAAAATGCAGCTTCTTGCTCCTTTTTTCGTTCCACGACATTTAGACGCTGAATGGCTTTATTCATACCGATGCTGTTTTTCCAATAGTTGGAACTTGAAGCATATTTATTGGCATAAGCTATATTGATTGCCTCATCCTTGCGCATAAACGACCGCCATATCGTTTGTTTTACGCCTCTTACATCGATACGTGCCTGATTCCCGGTTTCCATTCTGAATTTTACGCCAAAAGAAGTTAAATAGCGACTGGTAGAGCCTGGATTCCCTAAAATCATGGTAAAATCGTTGGGTTGATAACCTTTGTTTGAAATGGCAGCGAAACGTTTTGGAACATAAGGAACATTATTTTTTGAATATTCCGCAGGCTGTCCATCAGGAGATGCATAAACACGGAAAACCGAAAAATCTCCCGTATGACGTGGCCACATCCAATTATCGGTATCGCCTCCAAAATTTCCAATGGAACTGGGCGGAGCAAAAGCCAATCGAACATCTTTGAACTCCTCGTAAACAAGTAGATAAAATTCGTTTCCGGCAAAGAAAGGTTTCACTTCCGCCAGATAATGCGTATCCTTTTCTGCAGCTTTAGAAATACTGTCGGAAATTTCGTTAATTTTTCCGTTTCTCGATTTTTCGGATAATGTATCGGGCAGACGGGAAAGAACTTGCTTGGTAACATCTTCAATTTTAACCAAAAATTTAACAGAAAGGCCTGGCGTGGGTATTTCATCTTCCAATCGAACAGCGTTAAAACCATCTTTCAAATAGTTATGCTCCACCGAACTGTGCTGTTGAATGGCATCAAACCCGCAATGATGATTGGTAAAAATCAGACCTTGACGGGAAACCACCACACCGGTACAGCCATTGCCAAAAACAATGACAGCATCTTTCAAACTTATATTTTTATCACTGTAAATATCTTCTGCGCTCAAGGAGCACCCCATTCCATTCATTTTCTGAATATTAAGCTGATGAATATAAGGTAACATCCACATACCTTCGTCGGCCTTGGCGCTAACAAAAAGTAAAAAAATCGACAAAAAAACTATTATTCTTTTCATACCTCTCAACATTTATTTTTTTAAAATTAGTTATCCAACTGATAAAAAGTGAAATAGTCTTCAGTGAGACAATTCGAAGTTGACATTTTTACAGAGCAAAATCAAAATGAAACAGACTTATCTTGGAAGTTAACCTGTTTTAGATTTTCAAACTTTCAAAAGAGCGGTTCTGTAAAAATCAGAATGAACCCACTTTTTTTGCACAACGAATTATCAAACTACTTTCCTGTTGAAGTACAAAAGTAATAAAATACATTCAATCTCGGAATTTATAAAGGGAAGGAAAAGAAAAATTTGAGAACAAAAAAAACAGGAAGATTTTCTCGCATGAGCATCCTCCTGTTTTTTACTAAATTGAAAGTAGAAAGTTATGAAATCTTGATTTCCTTTACATTTTTAGCTTTCTTTGCTTCTTCATGTTTTGGCAAGGTTACGTACAAAATTCCGTTTTCATATTTTGCAGAAATCTTGTCGGCGTTCACAACATCTTCAGGAACAGTAAAACTACGCTGGAACGATTCGTAGCTAAATTCGCGACGAGTAACCTTTTCACCTTCTTTTTCTTCCTTCTCCTGTTGTTTTTCGGAAGAGATGGTCAACATTCCGTCGTCATAACTTACTTTGAAGTCTTCTTTGTTCAGACCGGGTGCAGCAACTTCGATGCAATATTCATCTTTTGTTTCTTTTACATTTACTGCAGGCAAAGTCATGTTATCACCTGCAAAGTTGAATGCATCCCAATCCAGCAAATCTGTATCAAAAAATCTGTCAATCAACGATGGAAGCGAAGGAGTCCGATTACTTCCAGATCTGAAAACTTTTGGTAATGCCATAATTAACACCTCCTATATTTTAAAAGTTAAACCATCAATTGCTTTTGAAATCTTTTTTGATTGATTTCGTACTATTCCAATCAAAACTCGTACCAGCTACCAAAAAATTCACCTCAAGTATGTATATATTATTGACAATCAAGTGCTAATAAGAGAAACTTTACCGGTAAATAAAATTAAAACATCATATAAGGCATGAAAACAACAAAGAAAAATCTGTCGAAATGGGAAAAATGCTGTCAATATGACAGGCAAAAATTGAAATTCTCACGAACTGGCCAAAATCAAAAATATTCTCCTTTGCCACATTGAAAATTTGAACCGAATAACTTTCAATTGCTTAATTCCGGAATAATTTTCAAGAAAACTTTCTCAAAGAAAATTATTAAAACGTATTTTACCGGTGGATAAATATTTTTCTATTTTGAATTATTAAAATTGATGTTTTCGTTGCATTTCTTTAGAACGGCGTAGCGTGTATCGTCCTGAAATTTGTTTACAGTTTTTGTTTATAATCCTGAATCCTGTTTACTTTTTTGTAAACCTATTTCAGGACTATACATCCCATCTGAATCAGAATCGTTTTATATAACGAAAGAGGCAGAGAAAACATTCTCCACCTCCATACGATAAATTTAAAACAACCTGTAAATTAAATCTTACGATCCGTCATCTGCCTGTCAATCATCCAACCGGGATATTCAGGTTTGAGTCTGCTCACGGCATCCAATTGTTGAATTTCATCCTCCGTAAAATCAATATTGACCGAATTCAGGTTATCTTTCAATTGCTCCGGCTTTTTTGCTCCGAGAATAACGGAAGTTACTACCGGCTGATGTAACAACCAAGCCAAAGCTACCTGAGCAACGGAAACTCCTTTGCTGCTGGCTATTGGCTGCATTACATCTATGATGTCATAAGCTTTTTCCTTGTCGATGGGAGGAAAATCGTAATTTGCTCTTCGTCCTTCTTTGTCAGCATTTTGTCGAGTGTATTTTCCACTCAGGAAACCACCTGCCAATGGACTCCAGACCAACAATCCAATTTTTTGATCGAGCAGCATCGGGACAATTTCACGCTCCAAATCACGACCGGCAATGGTATAATAAGCCTGTAAAGAAACAAATTTTGAAAGATGATTTTGTGCAGAAATACCCAATGCTTTCATGATCTGCCATGCGGCAAGATTGCTGCACCCAATGTAGCGAACTTTTCCGCTTTTAACCAGCATGTCGAGAGTTTCGAGTGTTTCTTCCATCGGTGTCAAAGGATCAAAACCGTGAATCTGATAAAGATCGATATAATCGGTTTGAAGTCGTTGCAGACTTTCATCAACTTGTTGCATGATGTGTTTTCTGCTCAAACCGGTATCATTTGGCCCTTCGCCCATCATTCCACGTACTTTTGTGGCTATGACCAGATCATAGCGTTTTAAGCCCAAATCGCGGATAGCTTTTCCGGTCAACTGCTCACTTAATCCAAAACTATACACATTGGCTGTGTCAATAAAATTAATTCCTGCATCAACAGCTATTTTTATCAATTCATTTGCTGCATCCTGTGGAAGGGAACCGATAGCTGTCCACGTTCCTCGTCCACCAAAAGTCATAGTGCCCAAACACAATTCTGATACTTTTAAACCGGTATTGCCTAATAATTTGTACTTCATATTCCTTGATTCTTTAAATTTTTACTTATCAGTTCAACTAAAAACAATAAAAAAAATCATATTGTTCACTTGACCTGAACAAAAAATTAGATTTATGAAACCCACATGTATTACATACACAAACACGAATGAATATAATATTCAGACATGTGAGTTCCATCAGACCCTTAAAAAATAAACTATATTCTGATGAAAAAATCGCTTTATGATGCGGTAAAAAAGGTAAAATAGAAACTCAACCAAGCAAATTTTGGTTTCTTTTAGTAATGCCAAGTGATGCTTCGAAACATTAGTTCAGCATTAAATAATGCTCAATGTTTGTTGGAATTTCTTCCTTTTGATGAGTAACAAAAATCAACGTTTTATCTTTTTGCGAACAGTATGAAGTAACCATTTGCAGACAACGGTTTTTATTTTCGTCATCCAATCCGTGAAATGGTTCGTCGAGAATAAGCAATTCGGGATTTTTCACCAAAGCTCTGGCAAAAAGTACCAACCGTTGCTCTCCGGAAGATATATTCAAAAAAGAACGTTCTTTGAGATGCCCAATTTGGAGCAAATTCATCAAATAATCGGCAACATTCATTTGCTCTTCGCTGCATTGCCGAAATAAACCAATTGTATCAAAAAATCCGGAAGCAATTACTTTTAAACAACTTACATTTTGTCTGTAATAGAGATGCATTTCGGAAGAGGTAAAACCAATCCGTTTTTTTATGTCCCAAATACTTTCTCCTGTTCCGCGTTTTCTGCCAAACAGACGCAAATCCTTACTGTAAGCTTGGGGATGATCCGCAAAAATATAACTCAGCAGTGTGGATTTTCCCGAACCGTTTGGTCCCAGTAAAGCCCATTTTTCACCCTTCCTGATATGCCAATTGATATGACTGTTGATAATTCTGTTCCCATAAGAAATCTCAATATCGTTCATATTTACCACTTCTTCATTGCTATCGGTGATAGAAGCAGGAAAAATTTGCCAGTCAATAGTGAGCGGTTCTTTGGTTAATGACTGTGAATTATCTGAAAATGATGAAATGTTGCCGGAAAAGGCAATTTGTCCATTTTTCAATTGTAATACGTTCGTAGTACACATCGGTATTTCAGTTCGGGAAGGAACGATAAAAATCAACTGAAGTCCATTCCCTTTCAAAGCATAGAAAAATTCATCCAACTGACGACGGGAAGTTTCATCCAAACCACTGAAAGGATGATCCAACACAAGTAATCGCGGCTGATCTTTCAATGCCTTTGCAATCAGCAATTTTCGCAATTCTCCGCTCGAAAGCTGCATTAACCTCCTACTCCAAATTTTTTCAATATTCAATATGTCAAAAACAGGTTTTAATTCCAACTGAACATTTTCGGGAAATAAATCTGAAACAAGAGGAGACAATTCGTTTTCAGTACTGTTGAATCTTTGCTGGTAGTAACTTCCTTTAAAATCGGTAACAGAAAAAACAGAATTGAATGTAATAATTTTGACAGCTTTTGGGGGAGACACATTTTCCGACTTTTCATCCCCAAAGTTATCGCGATCAAAAGAATAAGTAATTTTTCCTTGCCTCAAATTGTATTCTCCGGCAAGGACTTTAGCAAAAAAACTTTTCCCACTGCCATTTCTTCCAATGATACTCCAAACTTCTCCTTCGTTCATTTCCCAGTTCAGTGGAGCTCGAAACGGAGAATCATATATAAGCGGCTCCACATTTTGCAAACTGATGAAAGGTTTCATGCAATACAATTTTTGATTGCAAAAATACTTTTTTCTGGGCAACCCTGAAAAGATATTGGGCAACGAAAACCATGTTTTTTTTAAAAATTAAAACGCAGCAGAAATTTCACATCCGTTATTTTGTTGCCTAAAATTTTCTCGTTTCCGCTACCGATTTCCTCACGATCGTCAGCATACACGGTTTGAGCTATTTTGAACCATAATGTAAACTGCCGGTTCAGCTCATATTTCAGATTAAGATAATAACGACTGCCTATTCCATAATACATGGGGATGGAAAAAGCATACAATACATCTTTTTCATAGGCATACAAGCGGTTTTCGTAGGCAACCGCATCGAAAAACTGGTATCTAAAATCAAGCTTCAAGGGCAAGAAAGGAAATTCATAAGTCAAATCCTGATAGGCAGTCAATCCGTAAGTATAATTGGCTTTTTCTCCCTTCTGTACCATGTTTCCTTCTGCCGCAGTTCTGAAACTGAAATTTCCCTGCGAATACATCAACTGATAGCGCAATGAATTTTTCTTAACCGCTTTTACAACAGGCATAACTGAATTCTCCTGTGAAATATTGGCCGGTTTGTTGCTGTGTCTGAATCGCCAAAACATGGATAAACGCCGATTGGCTGCAAAATCGGTCTGAAAAAGATAATCCTTTCCCGTTGATGGAGCATCAACACCATATTTAGGCCATGCGAACCGGTAACTGTCGGCATAAGCAGAAATTTTCCATTTTTTTGCCGGATTTATTTCGGCTCCAAGATACAAACCACTTTCATTGTTCACTCGTGAAGTTTCGGAAAGCGCCGAGGCATAAAAAGTATCGTATTCAGGAGAATAATATCGGTAAACAGCTACCAAATTGACTAGTGAAAGAGGCGACAGCGTGAATCCACTCAACAAGGCAGGATGAAAGTTGCCTGTAACTGCTGCTTCACCGAAAAGATTGAGTTTCTGCCAATGGGCACGATAATTCCATCCGGCTGTGTTTTGGGCTTTCCCTGAAAAATAAAAACGATTGTAGGTGGTTTTTTCAGGAACAAGCGCCTGATCAAAATTGGTGTGAACAAAAGTTATTCCGGTTTGCAGCCAAAGCAATCGCCATGAAATATTTCCACCTGCTACCTGTTGACGAATGGTATGTTTTTTATTCAATTCGTTTTCGGTACGATGATAGCCTGTTTTATAAATACTCGAAAAGACACCGCCGACAGTATCGGCATCTATCATTTTGTTGGAATAAAAAAAGGAAGTTTCCCAATTTCTGGGTAGCCGAATTGTGGCTCCACCTCCTCTGAAAAAATTGTATTCGTCGGTAGAACTGAATTTTTTCAGTCCTTCATTGCGCGATACAACATTAAGGACATAGGAGGATTTTCCCATACTGAAATCGGACTTCATCACCAAACCTTGACCAAAATTGGCTCTGAAATCACCCAAAACAATGGTTTTGAAAATTCCCAAACGATTTATTTGAAGATAACCCGAATAGGAATCGTAACCTTTGTGGGCAGAACCAAAAAAAGATTCACCGACATCTTTCTCGAAAGTCATTCCGGCCAAAATTCTATCCTTAAAATGAAAACGATATTTGGCAGAATGGTACCAGGGCGAACCTACATATTTTTTCCCCTGATTTGTTGAATCTCCAATTGATGAAACGGATGCCTGATAGCCTTGTCTGGTTTCCGCATCTCTGTTGAACATCATGTACAACTCGTTTTTCCCGTAATTCAAAACGTCATAACGATAGATTTTTTCAGAAACCGCTTTTTCTTTTTTCACCATTACAAAAGGCAACATTCGTCTGATGTCCGTCATATCCAGCCCATCTATCAGCTGTAGTTCGTAAATATTTTCCATTGCTCCATACTGATAAAGATAAGCAAGAATGTTCTCGACTTGCACATCGGACAGAAAAAGCATTTTACTTAATTCTTCTCTCGACGTATGATTCAGATTAATGGGATTTTCGGCAAGAAATTCCAATTCCTCGTAAAATGTTTGATAATCGGGAACTTCTTCCGATTCTGCAGACCACTGTTCAAAAATATCGGCTATTGTCTGATCGATAGTAGTAGACGCATCTTGTGCATAGGCTGCATTTATGAGAAGGAAAAGCAAACAGCATAATACGACAATTCGCTTCATGATAGGGACGTTAAACTAAAAAATTAACGAGAAAATATATATCGAAGTCCGGCATAGGAGTTCAATCCCAATAAAGGATGCAATTCGCAATTAATATCCAGCAAAAAACGGTTCCACTTCAGTCCACATCCTCCGCAGGGAACCAGATAACCGGCATCGTAAACGCCCAACTTTAGAGAAACTTGCTGAAGCATTTGGTATTCGAAACCTGTTGCCAAACGATAATTGCTGCTGATTTCTCTGTCGATTTGAGCCAGCCACACCAGTTCGGGAGAAAAATAATATTCCGTCCCCAAACTGAAAATGGAAGGAATTCTTTTTTGTGTAAAATCGGTTTTTATGTTTGTCTGAAAGGGATTAAAAGTACTGAAGCCCAAACTGAATAACGACGAAAACCTGTATGACAATCCAATTTGGGGCAACAATGCTCCACGATACGAATTGGATGCAGAAAAATATGCCATGTAATAATTGAACCGCACACCCAATGCAAATTTGTCGGAAAAGTTTCTTCCGAAACCCAAACCGGCCATCATTTCGTGGTACAATGAATAACCGAAATAAGAAAACGACAAATCTGCGTTAATTCCACTGGTACTCAAAAGAGCTTGAAAGCTGTTGGTTGACAACTCGGAAAGTACGTATCGATTTTCATGTTGTATGCCAATTTCACTATTCTCGGCATAACCCAACATGGCCGGATTTTGAAATTCGGATCTCACGCCGGTATTGGCTACGGAGGTTCCGGCAATAGAAGAAGAAACCGGTATAACTGAAGAAATTTGAGGAAAAATTTGGGATACTGTGCTTGCAATCAATAACAGACAAAGCATTTTCTTCATGCTGCAAAAAGACTTAAGGTTTCAAAATGGAAGAAATTTCCAACAATTTGATTCCAAATATAAATAATATTTTTTAATGTTTGGTTACAAAGATAAACAACACTTACCGATTTATGCGTAATTAACACATTATCAAGTATTAAAAAGTCGATGAAATGTGTTGCTCGAAGGATAACAGCAAAAGAAAAAATGAATTATTGATTTTTATTGTTTCAAAAAATTCTTAAACAGCAATTATTCTTGTTTTTAACGGGAATTCGATATAAGAATATTTTGTAAGCAATTTTAAATATGCTAATAAGGTTGATGAAGAGGAAGTATTCCTATCTTACTAAGTTTAGTTGTTTCTAAATAAGGCCTTTAATGAACCTTATTTATTTAAATAAAACCTTAGTAACGATAATCAACAACAAGAATAAACCTTATTAATTATCAACTTTTTATACAATTAAAACATGTGATGGTTAAATCGAATTTACATCAATATAAAAAAATATTTTTCAATTCTCTATAAATTCGCTATAAAGCAGATTTTAAAGATTAAAACAGTCACTCAAAATTAAAAGTTATATTTTTTCGATTATATTTTAAAAAAAAATTCCAGAATATTAGCAATTTAAATTAAAATTTTGTAGTTTTGTCCGATATAAAATTTTTGGAATACATTCAAATTAGAAAAGACTTAACTATTAGGCTGATTTTTAAGGTTTAATTTGTCCATCTTATAAATTGCTTTTTTTTCGAGCGAGGGGATAATATAACTGATTTATGGTTTAGTTTATCCATTCAAACAATGGGGTGATGAAAAAATTCTTTATAATAAACCTATTCCTTCTTTACGCCTTATCTTCTTTCTCTCAGATGAAAGATTACAGACGTTGGTCTTTGACATTTGATATGGGGGTAAATAGTTTCGATGGAGATGTTCATCAGTCCTACAATGATATTTTCCCGAATTCCGTAGTTAAAACCAGTTTCGCAATATCTACCGAACTGACGCTCACTCCCTATTGGGGAATCGGTGCTGAATTAAATTATTTGCCTCTTGCAGGAGAAGATCCCGCAAAAAGATTTGAAGCCAACGTATATGAATTTGCACCTTATTTATCCCTCAATCTGTTAAATCTTTGTAATGACAACAACCACTCCAAATGGAATATTTATGCTACTGCCGGAGGAGGTTTTTCATATTACAATTCCACCCTTTACAAAAAAGGAACTGTTTTTGATAAAATTACCAACGGATGGGCAGCCACTGTACCAATAGGCGGACTCATCGAATATAATTTTTCACAGCTTTTTGCCATTGGATTAAAAGCACAATATCGCGTACACAATAAAGACAATTTCGAAGGAACAAATTTACAGGAAACACTGGGCGGCTATAATTACAAAGGTGTTACAAACGACAATCTGGTCAATGGTTCTCTCTCGTTAAGATGGAAAATTGGAGCACAGACAAAAAAACATGTAAGAAATAATGAAACCCGTGTAACTTTAAAAGATGCCCTGGCAATGGTTGATGAAGCCAACAAGAAAATTGAATCTTTGTCTCAAGAAGTTACAAAATTAAAATCCGATATCGAACCGGGAGCAGATGATGATGGAGATGGCGTTCCCAACAGTAGAGATTTGGAACCCAACACACCTAAAGGTTTATATATTGATTACAATGGACGAGGTATTCGAGGATTGAGAATAATGCCGGGAACTCAGGAAATTAATCCGGAAGATCTCAGGTACTTAGGTGCTTCAGGAAATGACAGGGATAATGATGGTGTCCCCGACAATAGAGATGTGGAACCAAGAACTCCCAAAAACTCAGAAGTTGACTTTTGGGGAAGACGAGTTTCAAGAAATGAAAATTATATTTTTGCTTCTGTATATTTCGAATTCGACAGATGGGATTTGGATTGCGATGCATATAAACCTATTGATCTGGTTGCAGAAAAATTAAATTCAGATCCTACCCTGCTGGTCGAAATCAGAGGCTATGCTGATTATGTAGGTTCAAATGAATACAATAAAAGGCTGAGCCAAAAACGCGCTGACAGAGTAAAGCAGGAATTGACATGCAGGTACAACATCGAGCCCAATAGAATAATTGCCAATGGAAAAGGAAAAATTCCAATCCCCCCAATGGCATATCGAATGAATCGTCGATGTGATTTTATCTTCAGTAAATAATTAATTGAAATTTTTTAATGCCTGAAGGCTTCAGGGTATAATTTTCTCCTATTTATCCAAATTTGAGGTATACTGCCCCCTATAAATTTCTTTCCTATAATTTGAACTTTTTAAAAAGAAGATAAAAATTTTTATCCGGTTATAACGAATTTTTTTCACGAAAACTAAAATTTACTGATATTCAAATCCGAATAAAAACAAAACAGGATGTATCAAAAGCTTTGGTACATCCTGTTTGCAATTTATATTATGAAAAAAAATTCCGGGTAATTATTCAATAATTCCCAATTTGCGGGCAACTTTTGTAATTTTTTCTATTGACTCGTCAATCTGTTCAAAAGTATGTGTAGCCATCAACGAATAACGGATCAATGTATCTTCAGAAGGAACAGCCGGCGAAACGACAGGATTCACAAAAATTCCCTCTTCCAGCAATAAACTGGTCAGTTGGAAAGTCTTCACATTATCCCGCACATATAAAGGAATGATGGGAGATTCGGTAGGCCCGATTTCAAAACCCGCTTTCATAAATCCTTCTTTTGCCCGAGCTGTGTTTTTCCACAGATTTTCTTTTCTCCAGGGTTCTTCTTCCAATACATCCAAAGCAGCGAGCACGCAACCTGCAGAAGCAGGCGTAATGGAAGCGCTGAATATCAACGTTCTCGAATTGTGTTTCAAATAATTGATAATATTGTTGTCCGAAGCTATAAAACCGCCAATGGTTCCCAACGATTTACTGAAAGTTCCCATAATGAGGTCAACATCATTGGTGTGTCCGTAATGTTCGCAAATACCTGCTCCCGTTTTCCCAAAAACACCCAATGTATGAGCTTCATCAACATAAATGGAAGCATTGTATTTTTTTGAAAGTTCAACAATTTCGGACAATTTTGCAATGTCGCCTTCCATACTGAAAACGCCATCCACAACAATCACCTTGATTCTGTCATAATCACAACGTTTTAGTACATCTTCCAGTGAATTCATGTCGTTATGACGGAATTTAAACTGCTTTGAAAACGAAAGTCGCTTTCCCTCAATAATAGAAGCGTGGTCTCGTTCGTCAAAAATAAGATAATCGTTTCTTCCTGTCAAACAAGGAATTACACCGGAATTTACCGAAAAGCCGGTTGAATATACCAAAGCAGCATCTTTATGAACAAATTTTGCCAGGCGGTTTTCCAATTCAATATGAATGTCGAGTGTCCCATTCAGGAAGCGTGAACCTGCACAACCTGTTCCATACCGTTCTATTGCCTTAATAGCTGCTTCTTTCAACTTCGGGTGATTGGTAAGTCCAAGATAACTGTTGGATCCAAACATCAATACAGGCTTCCCGTTTATGGTAACAACTGTATCCTGTTCCGACTGGATAGGACGAAAATAAGGATAAATTCCCAGTGATTGAATTTTCTGAGGTTCATCATATTCCCCCATTACTGTACTTAACAAACTCATAAGTTTTAGTTTATATTTTTATTAAAAAACGGCACAAAGATACATCTTTTTGATTAATAATTAATGCTTTTTAATAACAGAAAATTTTATTATATGCGCTCACTACCCAATAAAACAATATAAATGGAGAAAACAACCAACTTAATTTTTTTCAGAACTACAAAAATATACCAAAAAAACCTGTCAAATACCTATAAATATTCCGAAATTATTTATTTTTGCATCTGAGGTATGATTTTGTTCAAAATATTTAGACTTACGCTTAAAAATTACAATTGAAAGCTACAAATGAAATTTAAAACGATTCTTATGGCAATAGCCGTTTTAGGTGCTGGATGCACTGAAAAAGAAAATAATTCCGTAATCGGGAAACAGATTCCCAATATCGAAAATGGACGCATGACGCCCGAAGTTCTGTGGTCTTTTGGAAGAGTTGGCGGAGTACAAATTTCTCCCGATCGAACCAAAATACTTTATAGTGTTACCTATTACAGTATTCCCGAAAACAAAGGAAATACTGAACTTTTCATTATGAACGTTGATGGAACAAACAAGCATCAAATCACTCATACAGCCACAAAAGAAGCCGAAGCCCGATGGATGAAAGATGGCGAACACATTGCTTTCCTCTCTTCCGAAAGTGGAAGCAACCAGTTATGGACAATGAAAATCGATGGAAGTGAGCGCAAACAAATTTCCAACCGCGAGGGAGGCATCAATGGATTTCTTTTTTCTCCCGACGAATCGAAAGTGCTTTTTATTGCCGATGTTAAATACGGTAAAACTGCTGCCGACAAATATCCCGATTTGCCAAAAGCAACAGGCCGAATTGTTACCGATTTAATGTACAAGCATTGGGACGAATGGGTAGAGAGCATTCCTCATCCTTTTATCGCCGACTTTAAAGACAATACCCTGAAAAATGAGCAAGATATCATGAAAGGAGAACCTTATGAATGTCCCATGAAACCTTTTGGAGGTATTGAACAACTCGACTGGAGTCCTGACGGGAAAATTATTGCCTACACCTGCCGAAAAAAGACCGGGAAAGAATATGCCCTTTCCACCAATTCGGATATTTACTTTTACTATCTCGAAAATGGTAAAACCGAGAATAAAACGGAAGGAATGCAGGGTTACGACATCAATCCAAAGTTTTCTCCCGACGGAAAATGGATGGCTTGGGAAAGCATGGAACGCGATGGATACGAATCGGATAAAAACCGTTTATTCGTAATGAATGTTCAAAGTGGAGAAAAATTGGATCTTTCAGAAGGTTTTGATCAAAATTGCAATGCAATTTCTTGGAGTGCCGACAGCCGTTCTATTTATTTTGTCAGTTGTTGGCACGCCGTTACACAAATCTACAAAACCGATTTGCAAACAAAATCAATTGCTCCCATCACACATGGGGTACACGACTATGGATTTGTAGCAGAGGCGAGAAATGGTCTTATCGGAGTGAAACATTCCATGAGCAAACCTGACGAGATTTACTTTATTGATCCGGTTACGGGAAAGGAAGCGGAATTGTCCTTTGAGAACAAGGAACTATTGTCAAAACTTAAAATGGGAAAAGTTGAAGAACGATGGATTACCACTACCGACAAAAAGCAAATGCAAACTTGGGTGATTTATCCGCCAAATTTTGATCCCGCAAAAAAATATCCTACTCTGCTTTATTGCGAAGGCGGGCCTCAGTCCACCGTGAGCCAATTTTGGTCGTATCGATGGAATTTCCAGCTTATGGCTGCCAATGGCTACATTATAGTTGCTCCAAATCGGAGAGGTGTTCCCGGATTCGGTAAAGCTTGGCTCGAGCAAATCAGTGGCGACTACGGCGGTCAAAATATGAAAGATTATCTTTCTGCCATCGACGCCTTGGCAAAGGAACCTTTTGTAAACAAAAACAAACTTGGATGTGTGGGCGCCAGCTATGGAGGATTTTCCGTATATTGGCTGGCAGGGCATCACAACAAACGATTCAAAGCTTTCATTGCTCACGATGGTATGTTCAATCTCGAACAACAATATCTTGAAACGGATGAACTCTGGTTCGTAAATTGGGACTTGGGTGGACCCTACTGGGACAGAAAAAATCCCGTCGTTCGTCGAACTTATGCCAATTCGCCACATTTATTTGTCGACAAATGGGATACACCAATACTCATTATTCACGGAGAAAAAGATTATCGCATCCTCGCTTCACAAGCTATGGCAGCTTTTAATGCAGCAGTTTTGCGGGGTGTTCCTGCGGAGATGCTTATTTTCCCTGATGAAAACCATTGGGTTTTACAACCACAAAACGGAATTTTGTGGCAACGCACTTTCTTTGAGTGGTTGGATAAATGGTTAAAATGAACAAAAATCTTTATTTCATTTTTTGAAGAAAAATCCGTTGGACGCGATATGTAACAGCTAAGAAAAAAATAAAAAATTTAAAATTGCCATCTCTACATTGCAATTTCAATTTATTTTGGATACTTTTGTATTGCTCAAAAACAGAAGACTTATAATTATTGTTTAAAACAAATTAGTGAAGATTAGTCATTAAAAATGGATCAACTGAATAAAATATTAGAGCGTGCAAAAGCAAATATCAAACGAATTGTATTGCCCGAAGGAGATGAAACCCGTACCTTGCAGGCAGCCGAAATAATATTAAAAGAAAAGGCTGCTCATTTAATTTTACTGGGAAAAGAAGATGTCATTCTAAAAACAGCATCGAATTTGCATTTGAATCATATTGCTGAAGCAGAAATTATCGACCCTGAAACAAGTCCCCGAAGAGCAGAATACACCGATTTACTGTATAACATCCGTAAAAACAAAGGCATAACCCATCAGGAAGCTGAAGAATTGACGAAAAATCCGCTTTATTTTGCCTGTCTGATGATTAAAAACGGAGATGCTGACGGGGAACTTGCCGGAGCTCGGAATTTTACGGGTGATGTTCTTCGCCCTGCATTTCAAATAATTAAAACCTTACCTGGCATTCAGGTCGTTTCCGGTGCCATTCTCATGTTTACCAAAACGCCTCAATACGGCGAAAACGGATTGCTTGTTTTTGCCGACTGTGCAGTAAATCCCAATCCTACAGCTGAGGAATTGGCTCAAATTGCGGTCTGTACAGCTAAGACGACTCGCCAAATTGCAGGAATTGAACCACGTATTGCCATGCTGAGTTTTTCCACCAAAGGCAGTGCCAGTCATGAATTGGTAGAAAAGGTAGTGAAAGCTACACACCTTGCCCATGAAATGGAACCGACACTTTTAATTGACGGAGAACTTCAGGCTGATGCAGCCCTTGTTCCTTCTGTTGCCCAACGAAAGGCGCCAGAAAGTTCGGTTGCGGGAAAAGCAAATGTATTAATTTTTCCTGATCTTCAGTCGGGAAATATAGGATACAAATTGGTGGAACGTTTTGGCGGAGCAGAAGCTGTTGGGCCAATACTGCAAGGAATGGCAGCACCTGTCAATGATCTTTCTCGCGGCTGCTCGGTAGAGGATATTGTTCACATGATTGCCATTACAGCCAATTTGGCAATAAAATAAGAGATTTTACCTTACAACAAAAAAATATGTCCCAACCAATTATTGAACCAATAGAAAAATATGGTCTGAGCAAGAGGAGTCGCCGACGTACTTTGTTTTCAAAAATCGGAGTGGTCGGTTGCGGAAACGAAGGAAGTGCTATTGCAACCATTGCTTTGCTCAACGGAATAGAAGTTGTTTTTCTGGAACCTACAGAAGAAAAAATTGCCAATGCTTACAGCCGGATTGAAAGGAAACTGAATAAAAGAATTCAGAACTGGGGATTGACGGAGAACGAAAAAAAAATTGCTCTCAGCCGCGTACAGGGAACAACGAAATATAAAGATTTTACCGGTTGCGATTTTGTCATTGAAGCCGTTCGCTATGATGACCAAACGGGAGAAAGGCACGTTGAAGAAAGAAAAGAAGTTTTTCTCCAACTCGAAAAAGTCCTGTCTCCTCAAGCCATTATTGCTTCCAATGTTTCCACTGTGGTTATCACGGAACTTGCATCTGAACTGCAATATAAGGAACGTTGCATAGGGCTTCATTTCCTTTCCAATGTTCCCGGATCAAATATTATTGAAATCGTCAGAGGACTTTACACTTCCGACGAAACGTACGAAAAAATTTGTCAATTTGCTCGTCTGATCAATCATCAATATGTTGCAGTTGCCGAATCGGCCGGGCTGGTGAGTATTCGTTTGTTTTTAATAGAGCTGAACGAAGCCTGTGCCATGTTAATGGAAGGCATTTCCAATGTTGAAGACATAGACAAAGTACTTACCGTTGGATTTGGTCATCGCTTGGGTGTATTCAGAACAGCCGACCAAATGGGAATCGAAAAAATCGTCAAGCTCATGGAAAATTTGTATCAGGAATACGGAAATCCGAAATACAAACCTTCGCCGGTATTGTTGCGTCTTTCTCGCGCAAAACATTTTGGCGTAAAAAGAGGAAAGGGATTTTACGAATATGATGAATTCGGTAACGTCATAAAATAAGGAGGATAAAAAAATGAAAATTTTGGTCTTGAATTGCGGAAGTTCCTCCGTAAAATACAGATTGCTCGATTTAGAGAATAACAAAGTTCTTGGTTCGGGAGGTGTGGAAAAAATAGGAATGAAAGGTTCCTTTTTAAAACATATCCGCCAGGACAATCAGATAATTATTCTGGAAGGTGAAGTATTGGAACATCAGACAGCCATTGAATATATATTGGGAGTGCTTACCAGCGCAAAACACGGCTGCATTAAATCGCTTGAAGAAATTGATGCCGTAGGTCACCGAGTTGTTCACGGTGCCGAAAAATTCAATTCGAGTGTGCTGATTACTGACGAAGTAATAAAAAAAATAGAAGAATGCATCGATATAGCTCCCTTGCACAATCCACCAAATCTGGCAGGTATTAGTGCCATCAGCGAATTGTTGCCAACAGTTCCGCAAGTGGCGGTTTTTGACACAGCCTTTCATCAAACAATGCCCGAATATGCCTACATGTATGCAATTCCATATTCTCTTTATACCAAATACGGTATTCGTCGATACGGATTTCACGGCACGAGCCATCGTTATGTTTCACATCGGGCCTGTGAATTCTTGAATATGGATTACCAACAAACGAAAATTATCACCGTACATCTGGGAAATGGAGCCTCCATTACCGCCATAGAAAACGGAAAATCGGTTGATACTTCAATGGGATTTACACCATTGGAAGGTTTGATGATGGGAACACGCTCCGGAGACGTAGATTTGGGAATTGCCACTTTTCTGATGGAAAAAGAAATGATTGGGCCTTCGGCACTTTCTACACTTTTTAACAAACATAGCGGTGTATTGGGCGTTTCGGGCATTTCCTCCGATATGCGCGATATTGAAACCGCCATTGCAAATGGCAATGAAAGAGCAAAACTCGCGCTTGACATGTATGAGTACCGGATAAAAAAATATATTGGAGCTTATGCTGCTACGCTGAATGGGGTAGATTTAATTGTTTTCACCGGTGGCGTTGGAGAAAATCAGGCCAAAACCAGACAAAATATAATGAAAGGACTGACTTATCTTGGTGTAGATATTGATGAAAAAGCCAATGCTGAAGCACGTGGCAAAGAATCACTCATAAGTTCTGCCGAATCGAGGGTGAAAGTTGCGGTAATTCCTACCGATGAAGAATTCATGATTGCTTCCGACACAATGAGAATCATTCAGGAGATGAAGAAATAAAAAAGCTCTTTGTTTGCCTGAAAATTTATCAGAGACAATAGATAAAAGTATCAATCCTCTTTTTTTCAATTCTCAAACTTTCGGGAATCGATTCAAAAAAAATCCTACGGCAAGTAGGATTTCTTTTTGATGAACTATTTTTTTTACTTTTTCTTCTGTGCACATCGTTCGTTCAATAATTTTACCACCTCGTCGGTAATATCATAGCCTTTGGCTGCATAGAGGATATTGTCGCCGGCGGTATTGCTGAGAATCAGCTGATATTTTCCGTCTTTATTGTATTCTTTCAAAAAAGCATTAATGGTATCGCGCAATTCTTCACTCATCTTTTGTTGTTCCTGCATTAACTGCTGTGTGAGTTGTCCATCCAGATTTTGCAATTCCTGCTGTTTTTTCAACAAACGGGTATGCTCTTGTTCAGCCCGTTCGCGGCTTAGAAAAGCGTTGTTTTCGAGTTTCCGTTGAAATTCATTCATTTCTCCCTGCAATTCACGAGCTCTGGAATTGATGGTCAGACGGGAATCTTCCTGCTTTTTAATTAATGATTCGTTGGCATCTTTTGCAAACTGATATTTCAACAACAATGAATCGACATTGATGTAGGCAATCGGTAAATTATGCGCATTAAGCGTATCTCTTTTTGCCAACGTAGAGGTTTCGGTGGAAGCCGATTTTGAATGAAAGAACAGAATAAAAAGCACAATTACTGCAATAAACAGAACAATGTTCGAAATAAGTAAGAATTTTTTCATATCCGGCTGGTGTTTTCTATTAATTTATTTGATCAGAAATTTCATTCAACAAATCAGAAATATTAATTTTCTTGTCCAAATTTTGCCGTGCCTCGCGGTCTTGAGTAGTGGCGCAACCAATGCCTCTTTTTTGCATGGCTTTGTTTCCTCCAATATGTATGTTGGGAAATTTTCCATCTTTAAGGAAGAAAATTCGGAATCCCAGCAACATAACGGAAATGAAAACGACAAGCGATGTAAGTATAACGGTGTAAAACATAACCACTTTCAATATAAATTGGTATGCAAAGATAATTTATTTAAGAAATAATCAAATGATTTCTATGATTTTTTAGCAAAACGAATACTTTATTTGCTTTTTAAGTTATCCTTAAATACTTATGTAAAAAATGAAAAAACCGGCTTTTATAAAAAAACCGGTTAAAAAAATGCAATTCCTTCTATTTCAGCAGGAATCAGAATCGGTCTGAAACAATGCTCCAGTTTACCAAATCCCATAACGCAGCCACATAATCAGCCCTACGATTCTGATAATCGAGGTAATAAGCATGTTCCCAAACATCAAAAGTGAGAATGGGAGATAAATTTTTAGTCATTGGATTACCGGCATTGCTTTCATTAACAATCGCCAGTTTACCTGCGCCATCCTTCACCAGCCAAGCCCAACCAGAGCCAAACAGCGCCGTTGCAGCTTTGTTAAACTCATTTTTAAAATTGTCCAGCGAACTCCATTCGGCTTCAATGGCTTTCAGCAGTTTATCGCTTGGTTTGGTTCCCTTGTCGGGCGTCAGCGACAAAAAATAGAAATTATGATTCCAGATTTGAGCGGCATTGTTATAAAGAGGCCCAGTAGCTTTTTTTACGATTGTTTCCAAATCAGAATTTTCAAATTCTGTCCCCACAACCAAATTGTTGGTATTGTTCACGTAAGTCAGATGATGCTTCCCGTAATGGAAACTGATAGTTCTCTCACTGATGACAGGCTCCAGAGCATTCGGAGCATAAGGTAATTCGGGCAATTGAAATTTCATAATAATAATTTTTTTATGGTTTGTACTAATTTGATTTCGTTCGATTTTTACTTTTATAACAACAAACCATTTCTTTTGTTTAGGATGTTGCCAACTTTTATCCGAAAAAATTCTCTCGATTATTTTCAAAAAATAAAATTCTCTGCCAATCAAATCCGACCTAAATCCAGAAAAAGGAGATAGAATGGAAAAACCAACAATCAACTCATCATTTTTATTAAAAGTGTTAAATAACTATTGTTTATCTACTTTTTTATTTCCATCTTTGCATATTAAATAACAGGAATCTATCAAAACTAATCAAATAAAACAGTTCATCATGAAATCCAAGAGAATTTATCAGGTTTTAATACTTTCTTCACTTCTGATTGTTGCGCTTCCCGCCTGCAAATCGAAACAGAAAATTGCCGAAATTCCCGGAGCTAACACGAAAGCGGCTACCACTACTACCGATCAAACCAAAACGACGTCTCCCGTTATCGTTACCCAGCCTTCAGCAAGTCAGCCTTCAACCAGCGGGACATCTGACCTAAAGGAAGTTACGCGCAGAGAAAGTTTCAGTCTTGCCGATGGCGAAACCAATCAGGCAGCCATGAACTACAAATATCATGTGGTAGTAGGAAGTTTTAAAAATCAGTCGAATGCCAAAGGCTTGCAAAGAACTCTCAACAGCGAAGGAAACAATGCATTCATTGTAGTGAACGAGCAGGGCATGTATCGAGTTATTATCAACTCCTACAACGATTACAATCAGGCACACGCCCGCATCAACGATTTGCAAAACCGCTTTCCCGATGCTTGGGTGCTGATTCAGAAATAATTGAAATCCAATCTGTTACCAAAAACGTCCCGAAATTTGAATTCCGGGACGTTTTTGGTTTATTGGGTTATCATTGAAGCTTAACGAAGTTGGAAAGCAGTTTTAATTTCTTCCACTTTATCCAGTTTTTCCCAAGTAAAAAGTTCCACAATTTGTGAAATTTCGTTCCCATTTCCATCCTTGAAATATTTTTTCACCTCAACAGGCGTTCTTCCCATGTGTCCATAAGAAGCCGTTTCTTCATAAATGGGATTTCGGAGTTTGAGACGTTCTTCAATAGCTTTTGGCCGCATATCGAAAAGTTTTTCTATTTTCTGGGCAATTTCGCTGTCGCTCAGGTTTACTTTTGCAGTGCCAAAAGTATTGACATACAAATTCATCGGCTTGGCAACACCAATAGCATACGACACCTGAACCAATACTTCATCCGCCACACCGGCCGCTACCATGTTTTTGGCAATATGCCGGGCTGCGTAGGCAGCTGAACGGTCAACTTTCGACGGATCCTTGCCTGAAAAAGCACCTCCTCCGTGCGCTCCTTTTCCACCGTAAGTATCAACAATAATTTTTCTTCCCGTCAGACCGGTATCGCCATGAGGTCCGCCAATCACAAATTTTCCCGTAGGATTCACGTGTAAAATGAAATCGTCTTTAAACAATTCGGCAAACTGAGGATCGAGATTTTTTATGCGCGGAATCAGAATGTTTTCAACATCGCGCCGAATGACAGCCATCATTTCGCTATCGGCTTCTTCCTGACTTTTTCTTTCGTCTGGTTGTATAAACTCGTCATGCTGGGTTGAAACCACAATGGTGTGTACCCTCGCCGGACGATTGTTATCGTCGTATTCAATAGTAACCTGCGACTTGGCATCAGGACGAAGATAAGTCATTTGTTTGCCTTCCCTACGAATTTTTGCCAGTTCACTTACAAGGGCATGAGCCAAATCAAGTGCAATAGGCATCAGATTGGCCGTTTCGTTGCAGGCATAACCAAACATCATGCCCTGGTCGCCGGCGCCTTGATCCATAGGATCTTCCCTTTCTACTCCCCGGTTGATATCGGGCGACTGATCATGCAAAGCCGACAGGATGCCACAGGCATTTCCATCAAACATATAATCGCTTTTGGTATAGCCAATTTTATTGATTACTCTTCTTGCAACCGACTGCACATCGACATAAGCGGTTGTTTTCACTTCTCCGGCAATAATTACCTGACCGGTTGTTACCAACGTTTCGCAGGCAACTTTCGATTCACGGTCAAGAGCTAAAAAATTATCCAGCAAAGCATCCGAAATCTGATCGGCAACTTTATCTGGATGTCCTTCTGAAACAGACTCAGATGAAAATAAATAAGCCATGATTTTTAATAATTTGTTAATGATTTCGTTAACTTTCTACCAAAAGTGGAGAGGTGTGTAAATGTCGGCAGTCGAAAAAAAAGAAGAAATCAAATTGATCGCAATTTTAGCATTTTTTTTCGTGGTTGCAAGCATCCCAAATCTTTCCACCTGTAAAAATTTGGCTGCAAAGTTAAGCAAAAATATTTGTTTTTACTAAATTTGCCATCAATTTAATTTAAAAAAATTATTCGAATGACTTCACTTCAAGTTGTAGGTTTTCTTGCTTCTCTTTTGTCGGTGCTCAATCAGTTTCCGCAAGCCATAAAAGTTTTCAGGACAAAGGATACACACAGCATTTCGCTCACCATGTATTGCATTGTGGTAGTGTGTATCACTTTGTGGCTCGTTTACGGGATCATGTTGAAGGATGGCCCGCTGATTTGGGCAAACGGTCTTTCACTTATTCCCATTACTTACATTTTTATTATGAAATTGACCAATACGCTGAAAGGAATCGACAAACTTTCCATTTAAAATTTTCTGCAGTCGTTCCCTAATTTCTTTGCGAATTAAAACATTGTTATTTGTTTATGGAAAAGTTGTGGGACAGGAGGAATCAATCAGGCTATTAGTGAAATTCAATTTTGTTTTTGAATCTTCATGCGTGGAAATTGAAAATTATCCCGTAAATTTGTGCTGCAATTTATCGATAAGCCTTTTTTAATCATTTATTTTCGACTATTTTATGAGTATTGTTGACAAAATAACCAGTTCGCCAACCACTGCCTTTTCTTTTGAGCTTTTACCTCCACTGAAAGGCGATGGAATAGCTTCTGTATATAAAACCATTGATTTACTGAGAGAATTCGATCCAAAATATATCAATATCACAACCCATCGGAGCGAAGTTGTTTTCAAACAAAATGAGCAGGGACTTTTCGAGCAGACAGCTGTTCGTCGGCGTCCCGGGACAGTAGCTATTGCCGCCGCCATAAAAAGCAAATATAAAATTCCGGTGGTTCCACATGTGATATGCAGCGGATTTACGAAAGAAGAAATTGAATATGAGCTTATTGATTTGCAATTTTTGGGCATCACCGACCTGTTTCTGCTCAGAGGCGATAAAGCAAAGCATGAAAAGGAATTTGTTGCGACAGGACATTTACATGCTACTGATCTTCAGCAACAAGTCAACAATTTCAATAAGGGCGTATTTCTTGATGGCAGCAAAATGAAAACGCCACCGGCAGAACCGTTTTCTTACGGCATGGCTGCCTATCCCGAAAGGCATGAAGAATCACCCAACACCGAATCGGACTTGTATTACACCAAAATGAAAGTGGATGGCGGAGCCGAATATCTGGTTACCCAAATGTTTTTCGACAACCAAAAGTATTACGATTTTGTAGAAAAGTGCAGAAACATGGGAATTAACGTACCCATTATTCCGGGCATCAAACCGATAACGCTGATGAATCAACTCACCGTGTTGCCTAAAATTTTCCACACGGAAATTCCTGAAGAATTTGCGTCCGAACTTCGCAAGTGCAAAACCGATGCAGAGGCCACAGAAGTGGGTGTGGAATGGTGTACCAGACAGGCAGCCGATTTGAAGGCTCATGGCGTGCCCAGCATTCATTTTTACAGCTTAATGGCAGCGCAAAGTGTCAAGCGCGTTGCAAAAGCCGTTTTTTAAAAAATTCAATCTCAACTTATGCATCTTATTTTTTCCATACTGATTCTCATTGTCTTCATTGGTGTCCTTTCACTGCTTTTTGTGTTGGGATTCATACGCTCGTTATTTAATTTCGGGAGAAAAACTAAAAAAGGCAACCAACCAAAAGAAAACAACACCATTTTCACCCATTCGCCAAAAAAGAAGAAAAAAATTTTCGACAAAAACGACGGCGAGTATGTGGATTTTGAAGAAATAGATGAAAAGAAAAAGTAAGCGGGGAAAAATCCCGAAAAAAATCCTTTAAATGAATTTTACTTCCTTAAAATAATATTTGGCTGAGGTTCCTTTTTCGGTTTCGAGTTCCAAAGCGCCATCCGGATAAATGCGGCTGATTTTGGCCCGAAATATTTCTGTCCCCGCCTGATAAAGATGATAGCCATCCTTGCGATACAAGGATTGTGCGTAAACACTTCTGATTTTTTCGGATTCCCACTGCCCGTACACCTCCAAAATTGACGCAACAATTCGATGCAACAACTTTTTCCGATTAAAACTTTTGCCGGCAATTTGTTTCAGAGAAATCGGATGGGGTGCGTCGCTGATAAATTCGGTCTGATTGACATTCAAGCCTACACCTATTACAGCTTTCGATATTATATTCCGAAAAAGTGAAGTTTCGATCAGTATTCCGGCCAGCTTGCTATCTTTCCAATACATATCGTTGGGCCATTTGATGGTAATATCGTCCGAAACTGTGTCCAAAAGATTTTTAATACCCACACTGACTGCTTGCGAAATCAGAAACTGCTCTTCAATAGGAATATGATGCGGATACAGTACTATGCTGAAAAGCAGATTTTTTCCGCGAGCCGATTCCCAAGAATTTCCTGCCTGTCCTTTCCCTGCTGTCTGATAATCTGCAACCACAACAAATCCTTCCGGGATATCTCTCTCCTTCAACATTTTCCAACACAACACATTGGTGGATACCGTTTGAGGAATATAAAAAACATTTTCCGTGAGCATGCAAAACAATTTATTTGAAAACCGACAACAACAGTTCTTCGATTTTTTTGGTTACCGCTCTTGAAGTTCCCTGCGCATTGTTTACCATGACGACAAAAGTATAGGTTTTTCCTTCGTTTTTTACATAACCGGCATAACATTTCACTCTTTCAATGCTTCCACTTTTGGCAAAAACTTTCCCTTCCAATGGCGTACCGGCCAAAAACGAAACAAGAGTTCCTGTTTTCCCAGCAATGGGTAAAGAATTGAAAAAATCTTTACTGAAAGCACTTTTAGAATACATGTAATCCAGCAACTCCGTAAAAAACTCAGCTGAAACAGCATTCATGGGCGAAAGTCCTGAACCGTCGCACATAAAGAGCTGATCTACGGGAAGTCCTTTCAATTTCCACAAATTACGTATGGTTTTAACTCCGCCTCTGCCGGTAACGGGAACACCTTCACCAAGTCCCAAATAACGAAAAAGACATTCTGCATAATGATTATTGCTTCTTTCGTTGGTTTGCTTGATAATATCTCTCAATGGAGGAGAAAAATGCGTATAAACAACTTGCCCATCAAAAGGCGTTGAAAATTCGGCAACAGGAGGATTATTAACTGTAATCCCACTCTGGATCAACTTATCGGAAAACTGCTTTGCCAAAAGCAAAACCGGATTGGGAATATCGCCTTTCACTACAAATTCTGCTCTGTTGGCTGGAATTTCGCCATAAAGCCGACGCAAATTGGAATTGGGCATACCGTAAAAATAGGCACTGTCGAAAGTAATCTTTGAACTTTTTAAATAATTTTCTATCACCAAGTCCGGCAAATCGGGAAGAATGCGGATAATGGCAGGCGTCGTCCCTATCGGTCCGGAACGTAAAAACAAACGAAAAGTATTGTCGAGATAAGAAATTCCGAAAATGGAAGGAGCATAATAATTTCCAATATCTTCCCATATCCAGAAAGGACTGACTCCTTCTTGGTTGTAAATACTGGCATCGGCTATAATTTTTCCCTCAATTTTACTGATTCCTGCTTGTTTTATAGCCAACACCCATTGGTCAAGAAAATTTTTTTCTCCCAAAAATTCCGAACCCAGTGTGGGGTCACCTGCACCTTTAATAATTAGATTCCCCTGCAAAACATGTTCTTTGGTTACGTTGCCGGAAATCTCCAGTTTCGTTTGAAATCTGAAATTCGGGCCCAGCAATTCGAGAGCCGAAGCTGTAGTAACCAGTTTTAAAGTAGAAGCCGGAATAATGCTTTTGTCGGCATTGTAACGTCCCATCACTTTCCCTTTTCCCGTTTCGCGTATCAGAAGGCTTACATTGGCATTCTTCAACAAAGGATGATGAATAAAATTATCGACAGGAGTTTGAGCTACAAGGTTGAGCACAAAAAAGCTAACAAAAACGTTGACAAAAATTTTCTTCATAAAAGAGTATTCAGATTTTGTTGATGGAAGTTAGGGGAACACAGCAAAAACAACAAAGAGAAAGACTTGATGTAAATGTCAACTTGCTGAGCAAAAAACTAAAAATCGTTTGTAACGAGTTTCAAAAATTCCTTTGTTCGTTAAAAAGGACATCCATTTTCTACAATTTCTCCCCTGTTGAAAAATACCACTGCTGAATTTATATTCAAAGGTAAAAAATTATTTGAAAAAGAGGGGAAATTGTACCGTTAATTTCTTTTGGAAATCCTCTTTCAGTTGAGACAGATAAGCTGACGGCTCGCGACGAAAAGGATAATGTGAACGCTGATATTCAAACAAATGGGGCGAAGATTTCAATTGATTGCTTTCGGCTACTATATTGTATGTTTTTAGAAAAAATTCTTCCGGCGTACTAACGGAAGTCAAATCTATGTCAGAAGGAGCCGGCAAGTTTTCGACATGCCAATTGTCCAATCCAAGTCCAAAAAATTTACTCACAGCCTGTACACATTGCGAAGCAGCATTGGCTTTTCCTTCGGCCGAATATCCGGCAATGTGGGGAGTAGTCAGCGCCGCCTTTTCAAGTAATCTGCCGTCAATGTTGGGCTCGTTTTCCCAGCAATCGATAACTGACGCCAAAACTTTCCCATTTTCAATAGCTTTCAATAAAGCTTCCGTCGAAACCACTTCACCCCGAGCAGCATTTACCATCACAGGTTTTTTCCCCAGCCTATCGAAAAACTTTTCATCAGCCAAATGAAAGGTTTTGTCTTCACCTTCCAGATTGAGAGGCGTATGGAAAGTAATGATATCCGATTCTTCGCAAATTTCAGCCAGCGAAACGAAAGATGCAGCTCCTTCCTTTCTTGCTCGAGGCGGGTCGTTCTGCAGCACATTCATTCCGAAGCAGTTGCCTAAACGTGCTATTTTGGAACCTACAGCACCTACGCCAACCACACCCAAAGTTTTTCCTGATAAATCAAAAAAGTTGTTTTTCAAAAAACTAAACACGGACGCCATGTACTGAGCCACCGAAAGCGCATTACAGCCGGGTGCGTTGGTCCAAGTTATGCCGTTTTTCCGGCAATATTCGGCATCAATATGATCGAAACCAATGGTGGCAGAGGCAATAAATTTGACTTTTGAGCCATTTAACAAACTTGCATTGCATTTGGTGCGAGTGCGGACAATCAAAGCATCTGCATCCCGAACGGTATCGGCGTTTATTTCCTGATGGGTTAAATAACGAACTTCTGCAACCCGATCCAACACCCCCTGAATATAAGGTATGTTGCTGTCAATGATAATTTTAAGCAATTTCTTTGGGTTTTAATAATTTTGATAGCAAAATTACACGATAATTTTCAATTTTCACGCCACAAATTTCCAAATGATTTTACTATGAAAGCGGAAACCTATATTTCATTCAACTTGACCGGACTATAGGAAATGTTATAATCAAATACGTCTGTTTCCTCCTTTTTCTTCATCCAATTGACCACAAAATTTGTAAGGGGCAAAACAACAATTTCGTATCCTGTTTTCATAGCCGTCTGAGTAAGCATTAAGAGAAACAAGTCGCGGGTTGGGATGACACCGGCAAATGCCAGCGAAAAAAACACCAACGAATCGCATCCTTCTCCGACAAGGGTGGAAACGATAGCTCGAACAGAGAAATGACGACCATGCTGTAAAATTTTCATCTTGCTCATAACAAAAGCATTCAGAAAAGAACCAACGAGAAAAGCAACAAAGCTCGCAATCGTAATGCGTAGCGTATTTCCCATAATCAACGCAAAAGCTTCATGATTTTGAAAATTATGAGAAGGAGGAATGAGTATGCTTAACCTGAAAATGATCACAGCCAAAAAATTCATGGCAAATCCGCTCCAAATAATCAAACGTGCTTTCCGATAGCCCCAAACTTCGGCAATCAAGTCGTTCACAATATAGGAAACAGGAAAAATAAGCAAACCGGCAGTGGCTTCAACAGGGCCTAAGGCAATCAATTTTTGCTCAACAATGTTGGCGGTGATAAGGCAAACGGTAAACAGCAAACCGCACAACATAAAGGAAATGGAAACTTGTTTTTTCATACATCTTGTTTTTTACGTGGTGTTCAAGCACACGTTCTGCAAAAGGAATATTTGCAGAAACTTTTTGCAAAATTAACGCTTATTTCCGAAAAAGCAAAAGAGGCAAAACCTATTTTTGGTTTCACCTCTTCCGAAAAACAAAATGAAACTAATATTTATCTGATTGTCAACTCATAAGGCAAACGAGCCTGAAGTCCATCCATTTTATCGAGCTGCTCTATCATTTTAAACATTTGATAATGTTCTCCCAATTTTAGTTTTTCGATGCGTGTTTCCGTTCCACCCGACAATTCTTTCAGTAGTTTTTCGCTGAAAGTCTCAATCTTAGGAAATTCCTTAATTTGGTAGGAAGTCAGCTTGGCTTTTTTTACTGCCATAGAAATGGCATCGTTTATTGTTCCCAATTTGTCCACCAACCCAATTCCCAGCGCATCTTTTCCCGTCCAAACGCGCCCTTCGGCAATAGCCTTAATTTGTTCGACCGACATTCTTCGACCATCGGCACAACGTTTTACAAACAATTCGTAGCCCCGATTCACATAATTCTGCATCAAATCTCTTTCTTCGGGTCTGAAGGGACGATTAATACTTATTGCATCGCTCATTTTATTGGTTTTTACACCGTCAAAAGTTAATCCTATTTTCTTGTCTAACCCTTCAATATTGGGAATAAGCCCAAAAATACCGATAGAACCCGTAATGGTATTTGGCTGGGCTACAATGCTGTCGGCTATGCAGGAAATATAATAACCACCTGAAGCGGCATAATCGCCCATTGAAACGATCAATGGTTTCTTTTGCTTCAACTGACTTAAGGCATGCCAAATTTGTTCGGAGCCGTAAGCACTTCCTCCCGGAGAATTTACTCTGAAAACAACAGCCTTTACTGAATTGTCTTTTGCTATTTCGTTGATGGTTTTCACCAATTTTTTTGACTGAATTCCGTCAGATCCGTTGTCAATAGCGCCGGCTGCATAAAGGACAGCAACTTTGTTTCGATCATATTTGGTAGCATCGGGAACTCTACACATGGCTTCATGCTCCACATAATGGATACTTGCCGTAGAATCCTTTAAAAAACCTTTGACTATGGAGTCCATTTCATCCTGATATACGAGTGAATCGACCAAAGCATACTGCTTGGCTTTGTCTGTAGGTTGAAAAGTCAACATTTCATCCGCATAGACATTTAATTTTTCAAAAGGAATTTTACGACTGTCGGAAACTTCCGAGAGCAATGTATTCCAAATAGAATTGAGATAAACGGTAACCTGTTCGCGGTTAGCGTCGCTCATTTTGGTATTCACATAAGGTTCAACGGCCGATTTAAAAGTTCCAACTTTCACTACCTGCATTTCGATGCCCAGCTTGTCAAGCGTATTTTTATAAAAAGCCACTTCTGAAGCCAAACCTTTCCAATCGAGCATCCCTTGTGGATTCAGAAAAATTTTGTCGGCTACTGAAGCCAGGTAATATTCGTGTTGCAAATAATTGTCGGCATAAGCCACAACAAATTTTCCGGATTTCTTAAAATCTTTCAGTGCATCCCTTATTTCCTTCATGGAAGCATATCCGGCAGATAAAGTACCGAAATTGAGGTAAATACCGGCAATATTTTCATCTGTTTTGGCTTTTTGGATATTATTGAGAATATCGTTCAAACCAATGGTGAGGTTGTCTTCATTTCCCAGTGCTTGTGCTAAGGCTATGGAAAAGGGATCTTCTTCCGAACGTTCTACCAAAACTCCATTCAATTTCAGTTCGTAAACGGAATTGGGTTTTAATTTCGTTGGAGCACTTTTTTGTCCAGCCATTCCGCCGGCTATTCCAAAAAGAATGGCTACCAAAATGATGCCGGCCAAAATTACGCCCAAAATAGTGGCCAGCGTGTACTTAAAAAATTGTTTCATAAAATAATGTTTGTTTTGATAATTAATATGGCTATGAAATAATTGATAATAAAATGGGAAAAAAACTGACAAATAGTTTAAACAAAAAATTGCCAGCTATTTCTCAATGCCCAATAAGAATCAGTAAAATAACAAGTTTATAAAAAACTTTACAAAGGAAATCAATAATTTTCTCATTTCAAACGATTGAATTCAAATTTTTTGGAACAGCAAAATTTCTCAGCCTTCCGGCAAAATGAAAAAGAGAAACCTTTTTTTAACAACAAGGTTCCTCTTCTCAAAAAAAATTATGAAAAATCTCTCGAAATCAATTATTTGAAATCATTCCAGTTGGTTCCCAACATGCTTCCCGTTTTTTCGAGCTGAATGTGCATGCCGAAACAGGCTTTCAAATTGTTGGGCGTGTGACTCGATCCTGAAATGGCAAGATAATCGCGCAGCATTTGCTTATATTCCGGTGCAACACAATTTTCGATAATGATTTCGGCTCTTTCTTTAGGAGTTGTTTTACGCAAATCGGCAATTCCGTATTCCGTAATCAGCACATTCACTGAATGTTCGGTATGATCGACATGCGAAACCATTGGCACAATACTGCTGATATTTCCATTTTTGGCTGTTGAAGGAGTCGTAAATATTGAAATAAACGAGTTGCGTGTAAAATCTCCAGAACCGCCAATTCCATTCATCATTTTGGTACCAAGAACGTGGGTGCTGTTGACATTTCCGAAAATATCGGCTTCAAGCGCCGTATTGATAGTGATCAAACCCAGGCGACGCACCATTTCGGGATTATTGGAAATTTCCTGTGGACGCAGTACCAGTTTATCGCGGAAAAAATCGAGATTTTTGTATATCTTTTGCAACACGGGATTGGTAACCGTTAGCGAGCAACCACTGGCAAATTTTATGTTTCCTTCGAGCATCAATTCGATGACGGCATCCTGTATTACTTCCGTGTACATTTCAAATGGCGGAACTTCTTCGTTTTTCCCCAATGAAAAAAGCAAAGCATTGGCAATGTTACCAACACCGGACTGAACAGGCAAAAATTCATGTGGTATTCTTCCGGCGCGAATTTCACCGGCCAAAAAAGTAGCCACATTGTTGCCAATTTGCTGGGTAACTTCATCCAATGGCGCAAAATCGGAAACTTCATCAGGTAAATTGGTTTCGACAATACAAAGAATTTTCGCAGGATCAACTTTCAAAATTTCCGAACCAATTCTGTCGGAAGGTTTATAAACGGGTATCTCTCTGCGGTGAGGCGGATCCTGTGGCTGATAAATATCGTGAAAACCTCTCAATTCTTTGGGATGATAATGATTCCATTCCAAAATAATATGATCGGC
>Ga0208825_1000404_pt1 | contig 42264 bp, 39 predicted proteins | sample AD_UKC113_MetaG_FD_184450 | JGI IMG/M metagenome (GOLD analysis project Ga0208825, IMG submission 184450) | Active sludge microbial communities of municipal wastewater-treating anaerobic digesters from Hong Kong - AD_UKC113_MetaG (SPAdes)... | ecosystem: Engineered > Bioreactor > Anaerobic >... | reverse complement strand
ATGAGCGAGAATAAATCTACCATTGACTTTGCATCCTGTTTTTTTGTGGTAAAAGAAAAAGGATACAGAGTCAATCATATTTTACAGAACTTTCGCTACACTGCCTCCATTAATGAAAACGGCATAAAACCAGCAACTAAATTTAATATAAGAAGGTGACTCCCGGATGCACAAAACACTTAATCTCGATGATTTAATCGCAAAAAAGACGAAAGAGAATGTTGAAAAAGATCCCGAGCTGGAACTTGAAGATCTCTACGACCTGATTATCCCCCCCGGAACGGTTGTATCCATTATCTATGATATCGTGGAAGAATTTGGGCTTGAACCCGTAACCCGGAAGATGCCTATCAGTATTGCAAACAGTGAAGAAAGGGAAATTCTTGTCCTTCGCGGGCCTCTTGAAAAGGTTCAGGCTGCAGAAGAATTCCTGTATAAAGAAATGAAAGCCTGGGTTGAAAATAAGTAAGTCCCACCGATTCGGGCAAAGAGGATAATAACAATTGTAGCAGGTGCTGGATAAGTGAAATAACAGCTTTTCAGCAAACATATTTTTCTTTGAAACAGGTGCAGAACAAGCAGAAAGGTCCCGGTTATTCGGAACCTATGCCCGTGATACCTTCTTTTGAGAAGTCAAAAACGGTTACTCTGCCTGTTTTGTCGTAGATGTCGAGCTTTGAACCCTCTTCTATTTTTCCTATGACTGCAGCTGTCAGCCCTGCCTTTTCAAATACACTTATGCACTCTCCGGCTTTTTCCGGAGCTGCAGTAAATACGTAACCCGTTCCCGGATGCACTTTCAGCCACTGCTCAAAGTCCACACCTTCAGGTCTCGGGACTTTTTCCAGGTCAACCGAGGCTCCTGCTCTGCTCGTCTCGCAAAGCATTCCGAGAGTTCCTATAAGCCCTGGGTTGCTGATATCCTTGCCTGCGGTTGCAAGCTTTTTCTGTGCTATTTCCTGGGTCACAAGGTAGCTTTCCCTGAGTACCGAAGGCTCTTTAAAAGATGTTGTGTCCCAGCTGTAAGGGGAATTAGGACCGATTTTTCCATCCATATCATAAGCTGCAATTACCAGGTCTCCGGGCTTTGCGGTATCACTCCTTATTACACAGTCCTTTTTGACAATACCTATAATAGCAACGGAAAGAGAATTGTACTGTGTATCAGGGTGGACATGCCCTCCAACTACAGGAACTCCGAATTTCCTTACTCCTTCAGCCAGCCCTTCCATCAGTTCTCTGCAGGCGTCAGGGGAATTTGCAGAGGCTATATCAACCATGGCAAGGGGTTTTCCACCCATGGCTGCAATGTCATTTATGTTCACAACAACAGCTCCATACCCTGCCCACCAGGGGCTTGCATCCAGCAGCCTGCCCCAGATGCCGTCCGCTGCAAAGAGGATAACGTCATCTCCTCCTATATCGATAACTGCAGCATCATCCCCAAAATCAACAATAGCGTTCCCGTATTCCGGGCGGACGGCTTCAAAGATAGAGACTATATCCTCTATCTGTTTTTTTCGGGTAACACCTTCGAAATTCCTTATCCCTTCTGCTAGCTGTTCCAGGTTCAATAAAAGGCTTCCTTTTTTTAGTTGTATCAGATAGTTAAACAATAAATTAATGGTAAGGCAGATTAACGTTAAGACTGGATTAACGGCAGTATTACAATAATGAATGGTAATTCCAGAGCCGCGATAAGTGATTGAAACTAATTGCAGGGTTATGATAAGTTAATAATAAACTTATTGCAGGTCAATGATAATACATCCAAATTTGTTATGTGCCAGTGGTGGCAGTTGCCATATTTATAAATTTAATATGTTCATTTATTCTTATAACCGGGAAATATGGTAGTACGTAATTCAGGTTATCCTTTATCTGTTTTTTTCTTTGTTTCTGGGAACGGAAGCGACAGCTTTTTATTAAATTATTATCTCCTAGTATGTCAACCTTATATATTTTCGACTCTATAAAAGTCCCCATTTCTGTATAAGGAGTGAAAAACATGGTAGCAAAAGTTGATGCTGACGCCTGCACAGGCTGTGGAAGTTGTATAGATGAATGCCCTGCAGCTGCAATCTCCCTCAGTGATGATGATGTTGCAGTTGTAGACGAAAACGAATGCCTTGACTGCGGTGCATGTGAAGATGCCTGCCCGAACGGGGCAATCACTCTCGAGTAAAGTTTTTAAAAATAAGTCTGAGAAGCGGAGTTCTTTAACTCCGCCTTTTAGGCTCCCTGCTTCAGAACTTCTTAACTCGAATTTAATATTAATAAATTTGTAAAGTTTATCAGGACTCTTATTTCCCGTTCTTTTTAAGGATCTCTCTTGCTTTTTCCATATCTTCCTTTGTCTGGATCTTTATGATCTTTCTGCGCTCTTCACTCATCTGCGACATATCCTGGGCAAGGAGACCATAAGCATCAGCCCTGCACTGCCTGCAGTGGCGCATCTGCATCACATAAGGTTCGCAGGCTTCCTGTACAGCTTTTCTTTCTTCTGCAGTAGGCGGCTCTATGTTTGCAAAGGCTCCCTGGTTGATCAGGGGCATGACATTCATAATGTAAACTCCGAGTTCGCTGATCTTCTTTGCGATCTCGATTACATGCCTGTCATTAATGCCCGGAACAAGAACGGTATTGACCTTTACAACCATACCTGCATCAACAGCAGCCTTAATGCCTTCAAGCTGGTTTTTGACCTGAATCTCTGCAGCTTCAACTCCCCTGTAGACCTTTCCGTGGTAAACTATATGGTCCACTATTTTTGCCTGAATTTCGGGGTCGATAGCATTTACGGTCACAGTCAGTGTTGATACTCCCACCCTTACAAGATCCTGCAGTTTTTCGGGGAGCAAGAGCCCGTTTGTACTCATGCAGAGCGTGAGTCCAGGAAACTCTTTTTTTATCAGCTCAAAGGTCTCAAAGGTTGCATCGTTCGCCAGAGGGTCACCCGGCCCTGCAATCCCTACAACTTTGATGAACGGATAATCTGCAACAATCTGCCTTGTCTTCTCAAGGGCTTCCTGCGGACTCAGAACCTTGCTGGTAACCCCGGGACGGCTCTCGTTTACGCAGTCAAACTCCCGGACGCAGAAGTTGCACTGGATATTACACTTTGGAGCCACAGCCAGGTGAATTCTTCCGTACTTGTGCTGGGCTGTCTTATCGTAACAGGGGTGCTCGGCAATTTTTCTAAGGAGGTCCTCTCCATGGTTATTACAGGTTTTGTCTACAGATTGGTTTTCTTCTGGCAAATATTTCTCCTCCGTTCAGAACTTGGAAATAAAGTAAACTCTCAGTAAAAGGGGTTTCAGGATGCCTAAAGCACCTATGATACAGCCCATTGATATACATTGTGGAATCTTTTTGGGATTATCTCATAACGCAGGTGTAAAGGAATTCAAATTTAATTTGAAAAATTGTCCATTTCGCACCATTTGCCTTCCCCCTCCCAGACCCTTACCAGAAGAGGAAATCCGAATCTCTCCAGAAGGCGGGAATGGATGTGCTGGCAGAGGTGCTCTGAACTTGGGAAATCCAGGATCTCATTCAACAGGGTATGGTCGTACTCTTCCAGAGTTTCCTTGATGCCTTTTTTCAGGTCATAGAAATCTATAACCATCCCGTTTTCCCTTACCTCTCCTTCCACAATTACTTCTATTTTATATGTATGGCCATGTACTCTTCCGCACTTCCCGTGCCCTGGAAGGTAATGTGCACTGTCAATATAGTCAATAACTCCTAACCTCATATTTACCATTTTATTCATCCCTTTTTTAATTTTCCGGGTTTTCCTGCCCTTTTTCTGGTTATAAGCAACCCCACATCCTGTGGGTCTGCGGAATAATCCGCGTGTCTGTCAGCTCAAGCAGGGTTTTCTGCAGCTTTATAATAGTCTGTACGGATGCCTGCATAAACCCTGGAGTCCTTACCGCACTTCCCAGAGGGGTTTCGGGCTGAAGGACTATACAGGATACATAGGGAGCTATTGCTTCTGCAGCCATAATTACGGTATCCGTGTTTGTGTCCCTGCCTATCACAATCTTGCAAAAGCAGTCTCTTGAATCATTTTTTCTCAGGAGCTTGAAGCACTCTATAGTATTTTCCACATGCACTTCCCTGGTTTCAGGGCAGATTCCCCGGATAGCCTCTGGAAGTTTGAAATCTCCTGCAACGTATGCGATATTTTCACTCAGCTTTCTTGCCTGTTCAGGCAGGGTCATATTGGATTCCAGGTACAGGGGTGCGGAAAGTTTCAGCTTCTCTATGAAATCAGCATGCAGGAGCGGCTCTCCTCCTGTAAGGGATATGGAATGGAGCTTTTTAAATGGCTGCAGCATGGATTCCAGCTTTTCTATGCTTACGGGATTTGGAACCTTTTCGAAAACTCCGCTGCCTTCAACTCTTTCATAGTCACAGGTTCCAGGATTTGCAAAATTCGTATCACAGTAGCTGCAGCTAAGGTTGCATCCTGAAAACCGGACAAAGGCCTGCCTCATGCCTACGTATGGCCCTTCTCCCTGCACGGAACAGAAGACTTCTCTTATGTTAGCGGATTCACGGCTGGGCATTTATACCACTCCGAGAGGCCGGGACTTCCTGAGGTCCTTTTCGATATCCTCGAATTCCCTTACATAAGAATCCCCGATTTCCTGCATCAGCCGCACAATGCTTTCATCATCCTCTATTCCGGCTTCTTTCAGGTTTCCGTATACTTCATGCGAGACGTTCATGCCGAAGTGGATTTTCTGGGAAACAGCCGAGGTGCTTGCAATCGATACGGTCAGCTTCTTTCCGTTAAAAAATAAATCGTCTCCTTCCCTTGAAGTAAGGATTCCAAGCCCTTCAAGGTATTCCCTTACAATAGCGGTAAAAAGGCGCTGGCGTGCGTAAATCAGTTTCAGGTCAGTGGAATCGAAGTGTTCTATGATGAAGTTCAGCATATCTTCGGACCATATAGACTCATTTGCCCGCCGGTCTTCGAGGTCAATCATGTGCTCTATTTTTACGTCACATGCACCTCTAAAAACGATAACGGAATCCTCCTGCACTCCGAAGCTGTTATATGCCCAGAGGGAAGAAATCTGGCTCCCATCATAGTTATGTTTTTCAGGTAAAACAATACATTTCATGGAACTCTCTCTATTATTTCTATAATCGCTTTTTATTCTCTCGAAGGATTTTTTCAGATTTAGATCCCAAGCCTTTCCAGAAGAGGGTCTTTTGCACCTGTGTTTTTGAATGCCCTTGCCCTTCTCACGCAGCTTTCACATTCCCCGCACGGAATTTCTCCGCCGTGATAGCAGCTCCAGCTGTATTCAAGCGGGGCTTTTGCTTCAAGAGCCCTTTTAACAATTTCAGTTTTCCCCATTTCTATGAGAGGGGCCAGCACACGCACTCTGTTCTGTGTGGAGTAAGAAAAAGCATGGTCCATTGCCTTTACGTAATCAAGGGAATTGTCAGGGAAGGTCCCTGCCTCTTCTCCGTTAAAGCCCACCACTATGTAATCACAGCCCCTGCTTTCGGCAAAGCTGCCTGCAATGTTTAACATAACTCCGTTCCTGTTAGGGACCCAGACAGCCTTTGCGGAATTTTCGGTAATTGCAGCAGGAGCAGCCTCATCAATATCTTCAAAGGACAGAGACGGGACTTCCTCATTCCTGTTTACAAGAGATGTATTTGTTATTTCCCCAAGCCAGTCCAGCTTGATTATCCTGTGCTCTATCCCGAAGTGTTCACAGACCTTTCCGGAATACTCTATTTCACGCTGCCCGGCTCTCTGCCCATAATCAAATGTAATCGCCATCTCTATTTCAAGGCTTTTGGCTGCGATGGCAAGCGCTGCGACGCAATCAAGCCCGCTGCTCAGGAGGGTTATAGCTTTCATTCCTTTCTCACTAACTCTGGTTTTATGGAAAATTCCCTGTATTTTGCACTCTTTCAGGGTTTTTCAAATATTCTCTCTGGAATATTGGAGTAATACCTGTATCTCCTATTTAAAAATAGCTGCTGTCCTTGCTGAAAGTTTTTCTTTCCCGGGTCCCGGAGTATGTATTAAATATTCAGGACATCTAATATTAAATGAGGTGGGATTATTTGATAGGGATTATTTCTGATTCGCATGATAACCTGGCAGCTATCCGGAAAGCTGTGGAATTCTTTAATGAAAAGCAGGTAAAAGTAGTACTGCACGCAGGGGACATTATCTCTCCTTTCACTGTGAAGGCTTTTAAGGAGCTGAATTCAAAACTCTATTTTGTCTTCGGAAACAATGATGGGGATAGAGTAACTCTTGCAAAGAGGTTTGAAGAAATAGGTGCTGTTTCCTGCGGGGATTTTGGGGACCTGACAGTTGACGGGCTGCATATCGCCCTCCTGCACGGGACAGATGAGGCTCTGGTCAAAGCCCTTGCAAGGTCAGGGGATTTTGATGTCGTTGTCAGGGGGCATACTCACGACCCCGGGGTCCGGATCATTGAAGGCACCCCGATTATAAATCCGGGGGAATGCGCGGGAGTGCTTTCCGGAAAGTACACGGTCGCGACTATTGAGGTCGCAAACCTGAATGTTGAAATTACGGAACTTGAACTTGATTGATTTCTTTCTCTACTCTTATTACTTTTATTTTTCGTGAAGCGTTCGTGTCTGCTGGCTGGCAGTAATAAAATGACTCATCGGTCTGTCTATCTGTCTGGCACAGTCTGTCCAGGGAAAAAATGAGTTTTTTCTATCCCTGCAGCAGAATCAAAAGCATCAACCATATAAAGGTAGACAATCTTTCTATTTCAATATCTTTTGAAATAATCTCTTGCAAAGGTTGTAATCACAATGGACTCGAATAAAGAGGAGCAAAAAGAATCTCCAGAACAGAAAGAATCTTTTCCAGGCAGGATTAACGAGACGAAGAACCCTTCCGGAAATAGGAGAAGCACTCTCATCTTTGCCTGTTCCGGCTTATCAAATACAGGAAAGCTTACCATGCAGGCAGCATCAACTCTGGCTTTCAGGCGCCCAGACCTTTATAGAGCTGCTGCTGCATTGAAGGGAACCGATGCTGTCGAAGACGCGTTATCCGAAGGATTCAGAGTTCTCGCTCTTGACGGCTGTGAGGACAGGTGCGCTACAAAAAAGCTTGGTGAGGCAGGGATACAGGCTGAAGTCTATCTTATGGTTACCGAGCTCGGAGTTAAAAAAACAACACCATCTGATGTGAAACCGGAGTATATAGAAAAAATTATCAGGGCAATAAAAGAAACATGAACTCTACAAATATTCTGAACTCCCTGCTGAACAGTTTTTTTCTTTAACCGTATTTCACCTCAATAACCCCGTCTAAGGATGCCAGTCAGTTCCTCCGCATGAGGCATCCGTTCTTCAATTTTTGCGCAGACCGCTTCGATATCATATTCCAGCCGGAAAAATTCTACTTTTCCTGTTTCAGTATCGAACACCGCACAGCCTGCTCGGGTATCTCCGTCTCTGGGCTGTCCGACAGAGCCAGGGTTTATAATTGTAAGATTTCCGAGTTTTCTGTTCATTGGGATATGAGAGTGCCCAATTATGAGAAAGTCCGCCTTTACAGGCTCTATTGCTCCTTCTAACATGCTCTGGATCTCTTCATCCGGAGTTTCGGGCTTTACATATTCGAACATGGAGCGCGGGCTTGCATGGGTAAGGTAAAGGCTCTTTCCGTCTATTTCTTCTTTGATAAGGAGCGGCAGTTTCTTCAGGTATTCCATCTGTGACTTCTCAAGAACTTTCCATGTATATTCTCGCGTTGCAATTGAGAGATGCTTATATTTGTACCCGCACTGGCAGTCCACTTTAAAAGCAACGGCATTGTCGTGGTTGCCCCTTACAGTGGGGATATTCTTTTTTTGCAGAAGATCTATACATCTGTCCGGGTCCGGCCCGTAATCCACAATATCTCCCAGGCAGATTGCCCTGTCGTGCGGAACATCGAGAATTGTCTGGAGGGCTTCAAGGTTTGCGTGGATATCGGCAATCAGCAGAATTCTCATGTTTTTTCTCCTTTCTAGTAACAGGCTCTGTCTTCTATTTAGTTAAGGATATTCTATTGGCTCTGTAGAAATCCTCTAAATTCTGTTTTTACCCAAAAATATATAAAAATTCCATTGGTCATCGGTTAAGGAATTTTCTTGCTCAAAAGCTATCGATTTTGCATAATAAGCCTATCTTAAATTTTGGTAAATTTACATGAAATCGATGCCTTGCTCCTACCTACATAAAATCAAATATTTGACAAATGTTGAGGGAATTGACGCAATTTATCATGATTCCTCACTTAACCGAAGACGCATGAGTATTCTTCTGAAGAGTTATCATATGTCATTCTATAGTTCCGGGTCATATTGCAGTTTTGAAGAATGGCTTTTACTTCTGACTCCGAAATTCCATCTTTAAATTGAATAGTCATATTACTTACTTGAGATTCAGGATCTGGTGTTTTCATCTCTTCTACTGGCACTTTTACAAATAACCCTCAAAGCGCTACAAGAATTAGAAAAACAATAAAAATCGCGATTTCCTTGTCAATTTTGCTCATATCAGCACCTAAGAAATGAAGAAGATTCGATAAACCCATAGACTGGCTGTTTATACAAAGAGTATATAATCAACTGTTGAAACCAGAGATTTATCGAACTCCTCTGAGGAATTTTGGCTTATATATACGTTTTTTTCTTGACTGGTGGCGAATTCAATTTTTGGCGTACCATTCGACCCAATAGCCATTGGATCATTAATGCCAGTGATTTCAGGTTATCCAAGCCCTGTATTAGTTAGTCCTTCCTGAGTTTCCATCCATCATACAAGCAAGTCAAGCTTCCCAATAATCCGAAGCTTGGAGTGGAGTTATTATTGCTCGATTCATTTCCACTTGAGCTACTACCGTTATCAGATTCAGAATTATTATTGTTAGAATTATTGAGTTCTACAGCGTTTATTTCTTCAGATGGCAAGTTCGTTTCTTTAACCCCTATGTCTTCAGTTGCATTGGATTTTGCCCCTGTACTTTGGGCAGTCATATTGGAATCCTTAAGAGGCACAATTACAATCCCAGTAGGATAGATTCCTGCATTCACCGTAACCGTAACAGTGTTTGTGGCAGTGTTTATTACAGAAATGTTGTCGCTTTCGGCGTTTGTCACATATACTTTGTTTCAATCCATGAAAATAAATTACCTTTTCCTTTTTTATTCTCTGGCTTTAAGCTATCAACTTTCCCTTCTCCGTTAGCCATATAATAGGACTCAGCAATCAATTTCTTTAGTTCTGGTGTTTCTTCAGTGAGATTTGCCATTCCCCTGATTCCATAATAAACTATGAAATAATCTTCTCTCTCTTTAAGGAAAGAATTCTTGTACACCAGAAAATATCCGGATGTTTCCGGACTCATATACCCAGTTGCATTAAAGGAGTAAGGGCCATAAATGGGTCTCCAAGAATTTTTAGCTTCGCGCTTTTCAATTACCTCCTGAAGTTCTGCACTAATATTCAGCCCCTGATGGGATACATTACCGTTTTCTTCCAGATACTCATAAAGGGTATTTTCCCCTTTTAAAAATTTAGATTCATCGTCAAAGTACCAGACATTTATAAATTTTCCTTCAGAATAGTTTCCTGCATTACAGTAAGGAGAAATCTTCGGAAAAAGTGGTGTACAGCCCAGTTCATTCCCCTGCCAGGCTCCTGGTATGTACCATCCTGGCATGCCCTCTGAGGGAGGCAAACCTGGACCAATTGAAATAACATCGAGAATAAACCATACTCCAATAAGAGCAATTATCAAAAATATCAAAAATGCTATTTTTTTACTTATTTTCTTGTGAAACATTTATGTGCCTCAATTCAATAAAAATATAATGGGTGGTTAAGGCCTCACCCATGTTGCCATAGCTCCAGTCCAGCTCCCAAAAGTTAGGTAGTGTTTATTACTCGTGTCCCATGTATCATGGATATATACATAATCGCTACTTCCATCATAGTATCCCACACAGGTAACACTATGATCACCATATGGCTGAGTGTAACCATTACCTGTTCCACCGTTTAGCATGCTAAGCACGAAAGGCTTATCTGCATTCACTTCGGTTTTTACCTCAGACCATGAGACATAGATATCATTGCTTGCATCAAAGTTATTATATCCATGGTTATTGCAAACTGTTTCTATACCATCGTCAATCGCCCATGGCCAGGTTGCTCCATTTCCCGGCCACTCTGTACCCATCGCAGTAGCTAATTCCCTAACTAGATCAGGCCCCGTTATTAAGTAAGAATATCCATGGCTGGCCCAATATCCTAATACCATCCCAGACGCAGTTGGAGAACAACCACAGAGCCAGCCATACTTAGGCACACCACTGATTGTTTTTGAACTTGAAGACGTAGAATAACTTGAGGAATTAGCCATTTCTTTTTCTAAGACAGTCCATTGTATGTTTGAATTTTGTGTTCTTATTTCTTGTTGCTGTTGTAAATATGTGTTGTTAAATAAACAGTCTTCTTCATTTACGGGAATACTCACATTTGATTTATTAAAATCTACTATAGTTGAAAATGGTAAATCCACTATTACTTTTTCTTTAGCCTTACCTTCAGTATCGATTAGTGCATACTCTGCGTAGTAGAAGGTTGGGCCTAAATAAAGAGGTTTCATCCTTCCAATAGTCAGTTCTTCTTTATCATTACTTTCTAACTTTATCTTGTTGGCGCGTTCTTGTGCCAGTGATTTTGAACGGGTTGTATATTCTGGTATTTCATTAGGTATTTTGCCTTTTGAAAACTCCAAAACAGGATAGTTATCCTTCGTCGCTGAAATGAATATATATCCTGCTTGTTGCTTGTTTTCGATAATGTTATATGAATAAGCTGATATTTTACCATCAAGATCGTAGTAAACAGTAGATAGTTTCACAGTAGCGTCTTCCCAGTCTTCAAAATTAGGTACAGATCCAGAAATCTCTTTTATAGAGTAAGATGCAACTTCTTCCGCCTGCTTTTCGCTGATCATACCTAATGAGTAAGTCACATTCGACGATTCTTTCTGTGCGCTTGCTGCTGGCATCAACGCCATACCAACCAGCAATGTTGCTAAAAAAAGTATACCTATTCCAATTTTGTTCTTAACCATATTTTTTCTCCTGTTTAGCACCCAGGAGGCAGAATCAGGCAAGCCAAGCCTTAAATAAAAGCAAAGCTAACATAATCGCTGCCTCTTAGGGCGTGTTTATGGAGTTCGGGTAACATTGGGAAACTACATTTGAACTCCATAAATTCTTCTTACCTAACTCCTTATAAGTTTTATGTCCAGAGTCTCTAACAATGCGATTTTTATACTAATTTCGAGCCTTTAATTATTCCTTGACTCTTCTTGATCTTTGATTGTTGGATGATTTGGGTAGAAAAGCTTATATGTCGTATATTGCTTCAATTCATATTCAAAATCGAATATATAAAAGAAGGTGCGCAATTCTGCTGTATTTTACCCCATAAGATTTACATGCTCGACATATGAAAACAAATACAGTATGCATCATTGTTTAAAGTTACACTTAAAATATTTAATGGCTTAATGCTACTGTTTTTCAGTTCAAGTCCGTAAGTCCTATCCAATTATAGAATCAAATTTTATTTTTCAGACAGGCCCTAAAAAATGTTCCTGCCTGCTGGTTCCGTCCCCTTATCCTGTTCCCTTATCCCTGTCTGCTGATTCTGCGGTGCCGGCTTCAAAACCGGAAAGAAAAAAGCCCGAGATCCGAAGAATTTGTTTCAGGCAGGTAGCCCCCGCATCCCCACTCCCATCACAAGCAGATTTGTTTCCATTGGGGGATGATTCCAGCCGTCAGGCGATATGGTCTTTTTCTCAACAGAAATTTCAACCTGGCTTCCACTGAGCCCGCAGTCTTTCATATAATCCTCAACGAGCTTTTTTCCAATTTCGGTTGCAGCTTCCAGGGCTTCTGTGTATGCATCGAACCTCAGCCTGCGGCCTGGTGCAAAAACCAGGAAATCCTTATCCGGAGACATCAGGCTTGCAGGCCTGATAAGAATTTCCACTCTTTTGATGCCTTTTCCTGCAAGGGCTCCCACAGCATTTCCTACCTCAGCATGCTCGGGAACAATAATTTCAGCATCAATATACTCCTCCAGTTCTTTCCTGTGTGCACGCACAGGGCCTCCTAGAAGGACAACAGGTACTCCCAGCCTGAACTTTGCAGGATAATTTCCGTCCAGGATTTTCTCAATGGCTGTGTACGGGACTCCCTGCAGAATATATGAAAGGAGGTGAAGAGACATATTTCTTGCAACTCTCTTTTTTACGGCAGTGCAGAACTCATAGGGTGTCATTCGCATGATCCTTGCAAGCTTTTCCGCTCCTGTTCTGGAAGCTTCTTCGTTCCAGGCTGTATATTCCCCGAGCACGTGCAGGGCATCTGTCGGCGTAAATCCTATTGCCTGAATGAGGCGTTTTTTGATAAGGGAGTCCAGGGTTTGAGGGTGGAGGTCCTTTCTGATAAGAGCTTTGATCTCATTCACTGAAACAGGCTCTTCTCCGATTACGCCAAGAACTTCTGCTTCAACTTTGCTTAACTCCCCTGCGGTGTAGCCTGACCTGATGAAAAATTTTGTGGGCTGGATATTTTCTTCCAGGTCTTCTCTGAGAGGCATGGGCGTCCGTTTCAGGTTATTCAGGAAACCCGGATACTGGACTGCAGCTACTGCGAGGGGTATTACCCTCCGCGGGCCGAGGAATAGCTCCCTGTTCACGATCCATATATGGCTGTCTCCGCCTGTAGCTGTTGTCTCCATCCTTATCGCCCGAACCCTTGTCTTCCAGCCGCCCACAACAGCCCCTTCATCGCTCAGGTCAGGGACTCCCATGCAGATCGAGGAAATATCCGTACTCGTCCCTCCCACATCCACAACCGCACATGTGTGCAGCCCGGAAAGGTAAGAGGCTCCTACAAGGCTTGCTGCGGGACCTGAAAAGATTGTTTCTATCGGCCTTTGAAGGGCATCCCTTATGCCTATGACAGAACCGTCGCATTTGAGCATAAGGAGCCTTGCATTAATTCCCCTCTCTGTCATATCTGCAATAATGGACTTTACAAACTGTCTGGTTATGGGGATCAGCTGGGCGTTAAGGAAAGCCGTTACTGCCCTTTCATAGGCTCCCAGTTCCTGTGAGAGTTCATGTCCGCAGACCGCAGGCAGCCCTGTGAGCTTCATTATTCTGTCCCTTGCTTTAAGCTCGTGTTCAGGGTTGCGTGTGCTGAAATAGGAGGATATGGCAAAGGCCGATACTTTATCTTTTATGAGCAGCGCAAATTTTTCAATGGCTTCCAGGTCAAGCGGAGACACCTCTTCTCCATTATGATTATGCCCTCCTCTGACAAAGAGCACATGCCCTGTTGGAAATTCCTTTTCGAGAGGGTGCTCTCCTATGAGGATCAGGGCTACGGGAAAACCTGTCCCTTCAAGAATGGTATTTGTGGAAAGGGTGGTGGATACGGATACCAGTTTTATGTTTTTGACATATTCCGGATTAAGTCCATCAATCACTTTTTTGATGCCTGCAAGCGGGTCAGGATAGGTCGTCAGGGCTTTATTTGAGTCTACAATCTCCCCGTCCGAGTTCCTTACGAGCACTGCATCTGTGTAAGTGCCTCCAGCGTCAATCCCCAAGCTGTAATGCATACTGAAAATGACTCCTTTTTCTTTTTCTGGAAATGCCTTTTGAAAGGTTTTTATTTCTTTTTTGACTTTAAGAAATAGAATTATTTCGGAATAAATAATGATGCGATTAAGAAATAATCTGAAATTATTAAATATATAGTTATTTCAAGATGATTTGAAATAATTAATAAAATGGTTTGAGCAGATAGAAATGAAATTGGTGGAAGAGTGCCGGATTCTTTGCAGGAGCTGACTGAAATTATCCAGGAAAGTAATCCTTCTTCCCCGAAAAATAGAGAAACGAAAAAGTAGAAAATAGCTTTCAGTTAGAATACTGAGTTTAAGAAGAAATTATAAGGAACTGACTTTTATGACTTCCACAAAAGCTTCTCAGAACGCTACTCCTCACCTTCCTGAAGACTATGACGCCCAGATCTCCCATGTTCTCCCTTACTACTCATTTTTCCATCAGGAAACTATCAGGCTCGTCAAATCGCTGCCCTCAAGTCCGAAAATATGGCTTGACACCGGATGCGGGACAGGCTCACTGGTCAATAAAGCTATTGAGGAATTTCTCGATACAAAATTCCTTTTACTTGACCCTTCGGAAGGCATGCTGGAGCAGGCGAAGGGAAAATTATCATTCTACCCTGAAGAAAAGGTGGAGTTTCTGAAAGCTTCCTCTACCCAGGAATTTTCTCAGGAACTGGAAGAAAAGCCGGACGTTATCACTGCCATACAGTGCCATCACTACCTCAGCCGTGAAGAACGTTCCCGAGCTACCGGAGTGTGTTATGATCTTCTAAAAGAAGGCGGGATTTACATCACCTTTGAGAACATAAGGCCGATGACAGAAGAGGGCATCACTATAGGAAAACGATACTGGGGAAGTTTTCAATCCGCACACGGAAGGAAAGAAAAAGAAATCAGGAAGCATCTTGAGCGTTTTGATACCGAGTATTTCCCCATAACTGTTGAGGAACATCTTAAATTGTTAAGAGAAACAGGATTCAGAACTGTGGAGTTGTTCTGGTACTCTTATATGCAGGCTGGTTTTTACTGCATTAAGTAATACTGAAGCTTGAAGCTGCATGAATTTCTAAATAAGTGAAAAAAGATATGAGAAAAATGAGAAAAAGAAATTGACTTAATAAGAGTCTTTCTTTTTCGTGCTTCTTGTACTTCTTGTGTAGTTTGTGCCTTTTGAGCTGCGAGATTCGCTTCGAGAATTGCCTCGAGATTCGCCTCTAGAATCGCCCCGGGAATCCCCTGAACCCTTTGAGCTTCTTCCCCTTGATTTCTGGGCGAGTTCTACGAAGGGTTTGCTTCCTCTCCTCTTGTTTTTGAAGATTTCGATCAGGGCTTCAGCCTGAGCAAATGGAAGAGTTACAAAGGAGAAATGCGGGAAAATTTCTGCGTCCCTTACTTTGAGTTCGCTGTCCCCAAGTTCTTCCTGGATGAAATATGAAAGCTTGTCCGGGGTCATGCCGTCGGCTTTACCCATGGCTATGAAGAGCCTGGACTTGCCTTTCCTGTCGACATAGGAGCTGCCGCTTGAGATTTCAGTGTACATGCTTTCATCGAACTTGTCTTTGAAGGTATACTTCAAAAGGGCAGCCAGAATCTTTTCTGCGGGGTATTCTTCAAGGAGTTTTTCGCTCATTTCAAGGCAGTCCCCGTATTCTTCCGTCTTTATGGTCTCTTCGAGTTCGGCTTTTACCCTTGCCCTTTTGGCTTTAATTACATCTTTTATTTCGGGAATGCGGCCTTTCTTCATTTCGGACTTTGAAGTCTTTTTAATGTAAGTGAGCCTTCTGAATTCCGTGGATGTGACAAAGGTAATGGCAGTTCCCTGTTTGCCCGCCCTTCCTGTCCTCCCTATCCTGTGCACATAGGACTCAGGGTCCTGGGGCAGAGCATAGTTGATGACGTGGGTCAGGTCCATGATGTCGATGCCTCTTGCTGCGACATCGGTTGCTACGAGGATGTTTATCTTCTGCTTCCTGAACTTGTTAAGGATCTTTTCCCTCTCCTGCTGGGAAAGGTCTCCATGAAGGGCATCGGCTAAATAACCCCTGTCGCTAAGCTTCTGGGCAAGCTGACTGGTGTCGGTCTTTGTCCGGCAGAATATAAGCCCGTAAAATTCGTCTTCTATATCGATAATCCTGCAGAGGGCTTCGAACTTGTCGCTTTCCTTAACCTCAAAATAGATCTGTTCGGTCAGGTTTTCTGTAAGCTCCTCTTTCTCAATTGTAATATGCTCGTAGTTCTGCATGTACTTCTTGACAATTCCAAGGATCGGCTTTGGCATTGTGGCTGAAAAGAAGAGCATCCTTTTGTCGGGACCTGTTGCCTTTAAGATCTCCTTTATGTCATCAATGAAGCCCATGTTCAGCATTTCGTCGGCTTCGTCAAGAACGAAATAAGAGATATGTTCGAGGTTGAGGCTCTTTCTTTCGAGGTGGTCGATGACCCTTCCCGGAGTCCCTACGACAATGTCCACTCCGCTCTTCAGCACGCGAAGCTGCTGGGTCATGGACTGCCCGCCGTATATGGGGACGATGTGCAGTTTTTTGTCTCCTTTTATGGAGTTAAGCTCTTCTGAAACCTGAATTGCTAGTTCCCTTGTAGGAGTCAGGATTATTGCCTGAACGACTCCTGATTTTTCAGGAATTTTCTCTATGATGGGGGCTCCGAAGGCTGTAGTTTTGCCTGTTCCTGTCTGAGCCTGCCCTATAATGTCTGATTCTCCTTTCAAAAAAAGCGGAATGACCTTTTCCTGAATCGGAGTTGGTTCTTCAAACCCTTTCTTTTTGAGGGCTTTCAATGTACTGTCCGAGAGCCCAAGCGCCTTAAATTTTGCTAATTTTTCCATGTACTCACTCTAGAATTTACGATTATTTTCTACAGGTCCCGCAGATTGCAGACCTGCTGTTTATGTACTATCTGCCGCATGCCCGGCAGTTTCCTCTAAGGAAAAGCCCATTTACCAGCGTCCGTACATGATACCAGCTAAAACAGGTAAACATGCCGCATAAATGGTTAATCTCCCCGGACTGCGAAAAGTTGCCTTAGACCAGGGAAATTCAGAATTAGTATGATAAACTTATACAGCAAAAAATGGCTTCTTGGATAAGTTGCGGACACTTTTTGAATTCTTCCCCGTGATACAGGCAAACGAGTAATTAGACCGCGGTCTTTTACTCCAGTAGATACACACTAGACCCCTTTCCTGTATATAACACTTTGCTACCTTTCGGGCATAAATCGCCAAAAAAAGGGTAATATCCGGAAAATCTATAATTGAAAAACTGCTAATCCATAACTAAATTTATATACTTGTCTTCAAATTTATATTTTTAATGTATCTTTTTTCAGGTCAGGGCTTACTCAGTACCAGCCCTTAAGATGAAGCTCGTCCGTCAGCATTTCCTTTAGAAGGTTCAGCCTGTCAATTGAATTCCTGATCTGCTCCGGTTTGTCCACCAGTTCTTCGCATCCGGTCTCTTCCTGAATGGTTGTAACCCTCAGGAGTTCTGCAAAATTTACGCACTCGTCCAGAAAGCTGTTAAAAAGCCTGCGAGCCTGCACAAAATAATCCGAAGTCCTGAAATCCGGCTGAACGGTTTTTTCGTATTCTGCTCTCTGCTTCATCTCTGCAGCCAGGACCCGGGTTTCAACATAGTCCCCGACAGTCAGATAATTTCCCAGATTCTGCAGGGTTGTCCCTATATGCTGAATAAAGTATGCAACCTCAAAAGCCCACTGTTTGTCAAAGTCCGTTCTTGAGCCGTAGTCAAAAGAAGAGGAGTTCATATGCAAGGGTCATCTCCTGTTATGTTTTTCTTTTCAGCCTCTGAAGATAATAACTTTTCTACTTTGCTCGGCCTGGCTCTGGCTTATTCGGGAATAACAATATCCTTCAGCATGTTTTTTTCTCACTGTTGTCCGGAAAAATGGGTTGAGAAAAATAAACTACGAAATAGAATAAACTACGAAAAGTAACCCGCTAAATAAACAGTCTCAAGGTTGAGTCATTAATCAATCTTAAAAAAGAGTGGATTTCCCATTTTTTGAAAAAACAGGGGGATATTTGTAAGCTTTCGTTTTTCAATATCCCCTGATGACTTGAATTTAGATGAAGGATTGAACCATCATCTAAATTTTTCCGAATCGAGTTTATTTAACTATTTCTTTACTTGGTTCGTTCTATTATTGCTTCTTTTTATGCAGGAATACTGCAAGCAACCCTATAATACCATAAACTACACCAAACCCGGGTGCGCTTGTATTTTCTTCCTGTTCCTTTTCCTTATTGGATTCTATATTCCCATCAGATTCTATATTCCCATTATTTTGTTTAGCATCTTCAGTGTCAGCTTCAATCTGTATATGATTGTCAGCTTCTTCCTCCGTATCTTCACTCACTTGAGTGTTTTCTGTAGGTTTAGAAACCACCTTGGCGCTGCCAGTTCCACCACTTCCATGGTGGTGAGTATCAGAGTTTCTGTCGTTACCTTCTGAGCTCAAAATAATCGATTGCTTTACACTGCTGCTTTCTTCCGGAAGCTCATTACAATTTACCGTTGCCTTATTTTCAATGAATCCGTCTCCGCCACCGTTGGTGCTTATATCTACCTGAGTCACCGTATACTTTCCTGTGTATTCCCATGTTTCTCCAGGATTCAAGACTCCAGGCTCACTATCATCTCCGGCGGGGCTCGCCAGTGTAATCATCGGGTCACTTACTGTAACTCCTGTCAGATCCACGTTTCCTTCATTTTCGACTACTATCTTATATTCGATTATGTCTCCCGGTTCATTGATTATACAGTCTCCAGCTTTATCGATGCCCACTATGGATTTGTATATGCAGTAATCTGGTTTCTCCTGCACTGGTTCTTCTACTGGCACCTTTGCACTGTCTGATTTCGGATCCAGCTGATCACAATCAACCGTTGCCGTATTTTCAATGAATCCATCTCCTTCGCCGTTACTGTCTATGTCTGCCTGAGCCGCAATGTAATTGCCGGTATAGATCCATATTTCTCCTACTTCGAAAATTCCATTGTTATTCAGAGACTCTGCCGGTCCGGTGAGATCTTCAATCAGAGTGTCGGTAACAGTTACATTTGTCAGGTTAACATTTCCCGCATTGATCACCTGAATCTTATAGCTGATAACATCTCCTGCCTGTTCCACTGTTCCTTCTAATCCTTTTCCAGCCACATCCATAATGGTTTTATGAATGACATAAGCCGGCTCTTCTTCTATCGGCGTTTCTTTTATCGGTACTGCAGCGCTATCTGATAGAAGCTCAAGCTGATCACAGTCGACAGTTGCTGTATTTTCTATGCATCCGTCTCCCTGGCCGTTACTATCAATGTCTTCCTGAGTTACTGTATAATTTCCACAGTATTTCCATATCTCACCCGGATTCAAGATTCCCTGCTCAGCGTCGTCTCCTGTTGGTCCTGTCAGTGTAATCATCGGGTCGCTTACTGTAACTCCTGTGAGGTCTACATCTCCTCCATTTTCTACCATTATCTGGTATTCTATTATGTCTCCAGGCTCATTGATAATACAATCTCCAGCTTCATCGATGCCCACCGCGGATTTGTATATACAGTAATCTGGTTTCTCCTGTACTGGTTCTCCTATCGGTACCTCTGCACTGTCCGATATTGGCTCCAGATGATCACAGTCAACAGTTGCCGTGTTATTTATGAATCCGTCTCCACCACAATTACTGTCTATATCTTCCTGAGTCACCGTGTAATTACCAGTGTATGTCCAGTTTTCTACTACCTCAAGAACTCCATCATTATTCAGAGATTCTGCTGGTCCATTGAGATTCTCAATCAGAGTATCAGTAACAGTTATATTTGTCAGGTTAACGTTTCCTGTATTGGTCACTATAACCTGATAAGTAATGATTTCTCCTGCTGCTGTTACTGTTCCTTCTGATCCTTTCCCATCAACATCAGTAACTACTTTGTCTATGATACATCCCGGTATCTCTTCTACAGGTTCCTTTCCTATTGGAACAGCTTCACTGTCTGATTCTGGTTCCAGTTGATCACAGTCAACAGTTGCTGTGTTATTTATGAATCCGTCTCCTCCTCCGTTACTGATCATGTCTTCCAGGGTGACAGTATAAGTTTCGGTATACGTCCACGTTTCTCCTACCTCAAGAACTCCATCATTGTTCAGAGACTCTACTGGTCCAGTGAGATTTTCAATTAAAGTATCAGTAACGTTTACATTAGTCAGATTAACGTTTCCTGTATTGGTCACGTTTATCTGGTAGCTTATCACATCTCCAGGCTTTGTAACGTTTCCTTCCGGTCCTTTGCCGGAAACATCTGTAACTACTTTATCAATGATGCAATCAGGTTTGCCACCAATAGGAACAGCTTCGCTATCTGATTTTTGATCCAGCTGATCACAGTCAACAGTAGCTGTGTTGTTTATGAATCCATCTCCTCCTCCATTACTGTCTATGTCTGCCTGAGTCACAGTATAATTTCCACTGTAAGTCCATGTTTCTTCAACTTCGAGAATTCCATCAGAATTAAGAGATTCAACCGGGTCTGTAAGGTTGCCAAGCAGAGAATCAGTAACCGTTACATTAGTCAGGCTAGAGTTTCCTGTGTTAGTAACGTTGATCTGGTAACTGATCACATCTCCTGCTTTTGTTACATTTCCTTCCGGTCCTTTCCCAGCCACATCAGTAACTATTTTATCAATAGTGCAAGCAGCATTCTGTTCTGCTGTTACCGTTTCGTTATCCGTGTTAGATTCGGTTGTATTGTTTCCGAAAACACCTGTAGCAAACGCTGCATTGGTTATTGATCCAGCATCCAGGTCAGCCTGAGTAATTGTGTGGTTAGCTGTTACCGTTTCACTCTGTCCAGGTATCAGTATTCCACTGGTAAGCGGAATTACTCCAAGTCTGTCATCTGTAACGTTAATCGGTGCTGAAATATTGACATTTCCAGTGTTAGTAACGTTATAGGTGTATGTTATGTTCTGACCAACTGTGGAATAATTGGTTGGCGTTGCTGATTTCTCTATCGTCAGTTCAGGATTCTGTTCTGCTGTTACCGTTTCGTTATCCGTATCAGACGTTGTTGTATTGTTCCCGAAAACACCCGTAGCAAACGCTGCATTGGTTATTGATCCAGCATCCAGGTCAGCCTGAGTAATTGTGTGGTTAGCTGTTACCAATTCACTCTGTCCAGGTATCAGTATTACACTGGTAAGCGGAATTACTCCAAGTCTGTCATCTGTAACGTTAATCGGTGCTGAAATATTGACATTTCCAGTGTTAGTAACGTTATAGGTGTATGTTATGTTCTGGCCAACAGCAGAATATTTCATTGGACTGGCTGTTTTATTAACCGTCAGTTCAGGACTCTGTTCTGCTGTTACCGTTTCGTTATCCGTGTCAGATGTTGTTGTATTGTTTCCGAAAACACCTGTAGCAAACGCTGCATTGGTTATTGATCCCGCATCCAGGTCAGCCTGAGTAATTGTGTGGTTAGCTGTTACCGTTTCACTCTGTCCCGGTATCAGTATTCCACTCGTTAACGGAATTACTCCAAGTCTGTCATCTGTAACGTTAATCGGTGCTGAAATATTGACATTTCCAGTGTTAGTAACGTTATAGGTGTATGTTATGTTCTGACCAACTGTGGAATAATTGGTTGGCGTTGCTGATTTCTCTATCGTCAGTTCAGGATTCTGTTCTGCTGTTACCGTTTCGTTATCCGTATCAGACGTTGTTGTATTGTTCCCGAAAACACCCGTAGCAAACGCTGCATTGGTTATTGATCCAGCATCCAGGTCAGCCTGAGTAATTGTGTGGTTAGCTGTTACCAATTCACTCTGTCCAGGTATCAGTATTACACTGGTAAGCGGAATTACTCCAAGTCTGTCATCTGTAACGTTAATCGGTGCTGAAATATTGACATTTCCAGTGTTAGTAACGTTATAGGTGTATGTTATGTTCTGGCCAACAGCAGAATAGGTTGTTGGATCTGCTGATTTTTCTATCGTCAAAGCAGGATTCTGTTCTGCTGTTACCGTTTCATTATCCGTGTCAGATTCGGTTGTATTGTTTCCGAAAACACCCGTGGCAAATGCTGCATTGGTTATTGATCCAGCATCCAGGTCAGCCTGAGTAATTGTGTGGTTAGCTGTTACCAATTCACTCTGGCCAGGTATCAGGATTCCACTCGTTAACGGAATTACTCCAAGTCTGTCATCTGTAACGTTAATCGGTGCAGAAATATTGACATTTCCAGTGTTAGTAACGTTATAGGTGTATGTGATGTTCTGGCCAACAGCAGAATAGGTTGTTGGATCTGCTGATTTTTCTATCGTCAAAGCAGGATTCTGTTCTGCTGTTACCGTTTCGTTATCCGTGTTAGAATCGGTTGTATTGTTCCCGAAAACACCTGTAGCAAACGCTGCATTGGTTATTGATCCAGCATCCAGGTCAGCCTGAGTAATTGTGTGGTTAGCTGTTACCAATTCACTCTGGCCAGGTATCAGGATTCCACTCGTTAACGGAATTACCCCAAGTCTGTCATCTGTAACGTTAATCGGTGCTGAAATATTGACATTTCCAGTGTTAGTAACGTTATAGGTGTATGTGATGTTCTGGCCAACAGCAGAATAGGTTGTTGGATCTGCTGATTTTTCTATCGTCAAAGCAGGACTCTGTATTATTGGCACTTGAGCACTGTCTAGCTTCGATGCCAGCTGATCACAATCAACGGTTGCCGTATTTTCTATGAACCCGTCTCCTCCTCCATTACTGTCTATATCTGTCTGATTAACAGTATAAGTGCCGTTGTATGTCCAGATCTCTCCTATCTCCAGGATTAAATCGGCATTTAGAGATTCTGCTGGTCCTGTCAGGTAAATCAAAGAATCATTCAGAGTTACGTTTGTGAGTTTGACCTGTCCGGTGTTTATCACATTAACCTGGTATTCAATTACATCTCCTGCCGCTGTTATATTGGCTGTCGGTCCCTGACCTGCAACATTTGTAACTATTTTGTCAATACTGTAAGCTATAGGTAGAGATATTGGTGCAGTAACGCTGTCATTTATTGGGCCCAGTTGAGTTGAGTTTACAGTTGCTGTGTTGTTGATGAATCCTTTTCCTTCAACGGTATTGTTTATATCTTCCTGAGTTACCGTATAATTCCCGGTATAAGTCCAGATCTCTCCCACATTCAGGATTTCTACAGGCGCATTATCTCCTTCTGGCCCTGTTAGAGTGATCAAAGAGTCATTAACAGTTATATTTGACAGATCAAGGTTTCCTATATTACTCACGTTTATCTGGTACGTGATGACATCTCCGACTGCAGTTACATCTGCAGCTGGCCCTCTCCCGGCAACATCCGTTATTATTTTGTCAATGCTGTAAATCGGCACTCCTAATGGTACTTCAGCGGAGTGTGATTTTGGGTCCAGCTGGTCACAGTCGACGGTTGCTGTATTATCAATATCTCCTTCAACGCCTTCATCAATATCTTCGTCTGGTGTACCGTAATTGTCTATGTCTTCCTGAGTTACTGTGTAATTTACTGTATATGTCCATATTTCTCCTACATTCAGGACTCCCACAGGCGCATTATCACCTGCTGGTTCTATCAGACTCATGTTCATCAAAGAGTCATTCAAGGTAACGTTTGTGAGGTCGACGTTTCCTGCATTGGTCACGTTAATCCTGTAGGTAACTACTTCTCCTGCTGATGTTACATGCCCTGAAGGCCCCTTTCCTGCAACATCCGTAACTACTTTGTCAATGATGTAAGCCGGTGTTGTACATACTGGTACTTCAGCAGAATCGGATTTTTGGTCCAGCTGGTCACAATCAACGGTTGCGGTATTGCTTATTAATCCGTCCCCTCCACCGTTACTGTTTATATCCTCCTGAGTTACTGTATAATTTCCAGTATAAGTCCATGTTTCTCCTGGATTCAAAATTTCATCATTGCTCAGAGACTCTGAATATCCTGCCAGGTCGATCAGAGAATCATTCAGGGTTACATTTGTCAAGTCGACGTTTCCAGTATTGGTCACGTTAATCTGGTAGCTGATCACATCACCGGCTGCTGTTGCATATCCTGAAGGTCCCTGTCCTGCAACATCTGTAACTACTTTGTCAATGATGTAAACAGTCACTCCCTGTATTGGTGCCTCAGCAGAATCGGATTTTTGGTCCAGCTGGTCACAGTCAACGGTTGCTGTGTTGTTTATTACTCCGTCTCCTCCGCCGTCACTGTTTATATCATCCTGCGTTACTGTGTAATTTCCAGTGTATGTCCATATTTCTCCCACATTCAGGATTCCATTAGTACTCAGAGACTCTGAATATACTGTCAGGTTGATAAGGGAGTCATTCAAGGTCACATTTGTGAGGTCAACGTTTCCAGCATTGGTCACGTTAATCCTGTAGGTAACTACTTCTCCTGCTGCTGTTACATTCCCTTCAGGGCCCTTTCCTGCAACATCCGTAACTACTTTGTCAATAATGTAAGCCGGTGTTGTACGTACTGGTACTTCAGCAGAATCGGATTTTGGAGCAAGCTGATCACAGTCAAGGATTGCTGTGTTATTTATCAATCCGTCTCCTCCACCGTTACTATCGATGTCTGTCTGATTTACTGTGTAAGTTCCGGTGTAAACCCATTTTTCTCCCACATTCAGGATTCCTACAGGTGCGTTATCTCCTGCTGGCCCCGTCAGATTGATCAGAGTATCATTCAGGGTTACATTTGTTAAGTCAATGTTTCCGGTATTGGTCACGTTTATTTGATAAGTGATTACTTCTCCTGCCGCTGTCACATAACCATCAGGTCCCTTCCCTGCAACATCTGTGACTACTTTATCTAAGAGGGCAAACGGATGGGCCAGCAAAACATTAGTCGGCTGATAGTAAATATTGTTTGCAGTGTTGGAATCGCCTGTGATAGCGGTCCCCGAGACTATATTGAGAAGGTCATATATTTCAGGTGCAGGGCCTGCAGTTCCAGCTTCGGAGTTCGTGGAAGTGTCGTTGTTTGTCCCTGCTGTCCTGCTCACATCGGTAACTATTGTTATTATAGTCGATTGTCCCGGACTCAATGCACCGACATTGAAACTGAGGTTTTGCCCGCTAATTATGTAAGAGGCGCCGGAAGCTGAAACAAAGGTTGTATTGGAGGGGAGTGTATCATTGACTACAATTCCGTTTGCGACAGTGTCAGGAGAATTGTTCTTCACCACAAGAGAATAAGTGAGATTTTCTCCCTGGATCACAGGATCAGGGCTGTCTGCCTTCTCTACTGAGACATCGGCATCGTTTGTGTAGAACTTCCCTACCTGTAAAAGGGGCACTGTCTGTGTTCCAGTATTGATTGTGTCACCGGTAGCAGTCTTCGCACTGGGCAAGCCTGTCTGCACGTTGCCTGAGGTTCCTGTGGGAACTGTGGACTTAAGGACAACCCAGATCTCAACAACCACCCTGTCACCATTATCAAGGCCCGAAACATTGAATGTACCCTGTATCTGCTGAGAAGAGCCGCTACCTATGATAGTGGAAGTGAAATTATCTACTTTAGAATTATTTAATGGATCAATGGTGCCAGCATCTGCAGTATCAACAAAAGCTGAATATATCATATATGCTGGATCAAAACCAAAATTACCACCTGAAGTTGTATTAGTGTTAAAAGTAGTAACAAATTGGATGGTTCCATTTTCAGGAGCCGTACTGCCGCTGACTGTTATTACCATCTCATAAGGCACGACCTGCCCAAGAGCCATGTCCCTTGGAGCTAAAGACGTTACAGCGTCGAGAGAAGAAGAAGTAGGACCGTAAGCTACGGCATTTGCAAGTGGATCTGCATACCTGCCGTCAGGTCCCGGGGGCGCAAGTGATGCAGGAGTCAGCTTTGTGTAAGTAGGCAAATATGGAGCATTGTTCAATGAAGGGTCAGCTGCATACCATTTCAATGTATACGAGCCGCCGGAAGCCTGCGCTTCAAAGGGCACAATACTCATCAAGATGGCCGTGCTAAGGATTAATGTAAGCATTAGCGAGTATTTGGTTCTGTGATGTAGAACTTCAAGATGCAAATGAATGTTCCTTAATATGTTCCTTAATGCTGCTGCATCGTCCATAACTGGTATCAAAGCAGTCAGTAAGGTGCTTATAAATGTGGGATTTACGTGATTTTTAGTCATAAAATGATTCTCTCCAGTTTTCATATTTGGTTCCACAAAATTTCCGATCAATTAAAACTTTTTTCAAAAGAAGTACTACATTCGACAATAAATATTTATTTAAAAACTGATAAAAATATATAATGCTTCAAATTCCATGGTAGTGGACTACTTTTAGGAATCTCCACACGAATCTGATCTTGAAAAGCTGGAAATGAGGTGAATAAAAATAGTTATTTTTATGTTAGATTGAAAAAGAAGTATGAAGAACAGGGAATCCCAAAAATAAAACGGCAAACTTGAGGCTGATATCCCTATAGGCTGGACTCGCCCTGCATGCAGGCTAAAGGTTTGAATTAGATTTAAAACCAGGATAGTCTTCTGATATTTGATTCTCATTCCTTACCCTGTATTTCTTTATATCAATTATTTTTGATACTCGTCCGCTGTTTTTTAAATATGGTTTCCGATATTTATTAAGCAGAAATTAAGTACGTCTTAAGAGTTATCAATTTAAGGAGACAGAATAATGGAAGATAAAAATAGCATTCCAGCAGAGGAAGAAAATTCAGAAAAGGATAAACAGGAAGATGATGAGGACCTTCTGTATACGCATAAGCCCGAGTCGCGGGGTGGCGAAATGCGCTGGAACAATAATTTATGCAGAAAACCCGGGCGCTGATACTGATAAATTCCGGGAATAATTCCCTTATGAGCGTGTTATTCCATTTTTCAATTTAACCGGAGGAGTTTAAATGTCATTTCTAAACGAGATGCTGCCAGAAACCGCTGAAGCTTTCGGACAGATGAGGGATTCCATTTTCAAGGACGGCTTCCTTGACGTCAAAACAAAAGAACTGATTGCTATTGCATCTTCTGTCCTTATGCGCTGCCAGTTCTGTGTAGATGTGCATTCCCAGAGGGCGCTTGCTGCAGGAGCTGCAAAGGAAGAAATTGCTGAAGCAATAGCAGTTGCCATGTTCGTTGCTGCCGGGTCGCAGATAGGGTGGACAAATGTGTATGGTGAAAACATATACGACAAAATTTTTGAGGGAGATAAAGAAGAAGAGTATTCCTGCTGTTGCTGTGGAGAGTAAAGAGAGAAAGTGTAAGCTGCCGAAAAAGCCGTATTAAAGATAAAAGAAAACTAATTTTTATTCTCTTCCGGGTATTTGGGTGATATCAGGGAATTAGTTTGATGGATTTATATCAGGGAATTGGTTTGATGGCTTCTGATCTTTATTCCTGTTTTTTATTTTGCATCCGGGATATTGTCTTCAAAATTCCTGCAAACTCGGGGTTTAACCTGTAAAACCGCCATTTTGAGATGTTGTAGGCTTCGATGATCCCGCAGTTTTTCAAAATTGCCAGGTGATGGGAAACCAGGTTCTGTCTTTCGTTTAACTTGAATATCAGTTCGCAGACACAGTGTTCTCTCTGAGAGAGAAAATAAACAATTTTTAATCTAATAGGATGCCCGAGAGCACTGAATATTTCACTGGCTTTTTTGATGTCATTGTCCAGAAAATCTATTTCCTGGATCATTTTCTCTTCCCATTCCCTTTTTTTCTCGGGATCTGCAGGACAGCAATAGCTCATAAATAAAAGAAGTTAAGCTTTCTAAATAAGGTTTTTTATATCAATTTTTTTGATATCAATCCGGTTATTTTTATAGGTGATTTCCCGGAAGACTTAAGAAAGTTCCATAACAGGATTCTCCCGTTTTAAGTGTCCTTTCCGTTTTAAGTGTCCTGTATCTCTATCTTCTGTTTCTTAGTGTGATTAGATATCCGTACTACTCTTCCTAAATATATTATATCTAATAACTTTTATATAGGTTATTCTTCTGTTTTATTTGGAACAACTATATAATTTCCACATCTGGACCCAAAATAATGCATTCAAATTTGCATGAATTCAGATATGCTGTATCTTTTAGACTTATGTGGAAAAACAATAACGTTGGCGTCTTCAGCTGTCTAATAAAATGAATTTTTAATCCGATAACTATAAATATTTATGTGCATATGAGTGGAATTACTTTCGGTCTTCTCATTAATTCACAAATCGGTTGCTTAGACATTAAGAGAAATCACTCAATATAACGGCTTGATTGCACGTTGTAAACGCATATCAAAGCATTTTGGGGGTTTAAAAAACATGCCTGAATCAAGAAAGGTCTGGGAAGAGTTTTTTGCAAACAGGAGAAACGGAGGTCACAGGTCCTCGGCTGAGGAATTTTTATCCAAAGAAGCCAGGGAAAAGTTATATCACCTGGATGGAGGAAAAACGCTTCTCGACTTCGGCTGTGGTGCCGGAGAACTCCTTGTTTACTATGCGCTGGAATATGAACGTCTGGTCGGAGCCGATTTCTCAGCATCAATGCTTGATGAAGCAAACAAAAGAATCATGGAAAGAAAGTGTGAAAATGTAACTTTAATCCTGGCTGACGATAAAACTGTCTGGGATAAGCTTGATTTTTCCTTTGACCGGATAACTGCAGCCGGGGTGATCCAGTACCTCACATATGAAGAAGTTGATACTTTTATTGCCAATGCATCAAAGTATCTGAATAAAGGGGGTAAAATAGTTCTTTTTGACCTGCTGGACCCCCGCCTGTATCTGTTGTGGAAAATAGGTTTCTTCTCACGGGACGCCAGGTCCTGGAAAATCCTTCGCAAAATCGGTTTCGAAATTCGTGAACTTATCTTAGCGAGCCTGAATAATCGTCCCAGAGATATTCTTGGATATTCTCATGACCCCCGTAAAATAGAGGAAATTGCAAATAAACATGGTTTTGATATGGAGTTTGTTCAGTCCATGTATTATGAGTACAAGTATCATGCAATACTCTCGTGAAAAGAGTCCTTGCTGTTATCTAAAAACCTTCTTCCCGGATTATTCATCTTTTCAGGTTATCCGTTATCGCGCCCTGTATTGGAGGAGTTAGCATTTCCCCAGACACATTTAATCCAGAAAACCCCAATAACATTGATCAGGGTACCATTACTCTGTTTTCACAGGATTATTTTAAAATCAGCAGTGTTCCGGACAATATTTTTATTGCAAAACTTCAGGAGAATAAAATTTATGACCGGTTATATTCAGCAATTTACGGGGCGCTGAAGCCGCAGATCTTTTTTAATGACCTTTCAAAAGGGCTCACGTATAAAACTACAAGAGACACAGGTTTATCCCCCTGCAGTTTACTTCCAGCTTTAGATTCTGTTTTTTGTACAGGAATCTCCAGGTTTGCGGGCAATTTAACGATATTCCGTGATACTCACAGGTTCTGCGAATCCGCCTCTCTCCCCTCTGTCCATTATCAGGGCCAGCCAAGGCAAACCGGATCTCTTTACATCTGCAGGTTTACGCCAATGGTCGAATCTAACTATCAAATCTCGCTTGATATAAAAACGGACGACACTCACAGTTTTGTCGAACTTAACAGCCCGGGTTCAAAGCTGATAATTCAGGAAATAAATGGCAGAGTTGTTTTGAAAAGTTTCTTTGAAAGCTCTTCCGGCGGTATAGGGCATGAAACCATATCTCTGGGAAATATTGCAGAGAAACTTGATTTTGAAATTAAGTTTGACGGGTACAATAAGACAAATACAATCACCACAAAAGATGGCAATTTTATCACGACTCCCTTTTATAATCTTGAGAGACAAAGGCTGCCTTATCTGGATTTCTCCGGTGGATATATCAGGTTCACATCTTTTCTTGCCGGAAAAAGCACTTTTCTCGATGTCAACATTTACAGTATAACCCAGAAAGCAGAGAGGAAATTAATAACAGCAATCGGAGACTGCAAGCTGCTTCCTTTCGGTCTTGACGGTCCTCATGCAGGAAATACAACCGAGAAGGGTATACTCTATCTCAACAGCAAAAATAACAGGGGCACGATCTGGTTCGATATCGAAATTCTTGAGCAGTGCAGTGGATCAGACCTTGAATACCTTCGCAGTCTGGTTTCCAATTACTCATGGGAAACTGGGGTGCACTATTCTAAAGAACTGAACAGCCTGCCGGTTGAACAGGCTTATAAAGTAATGGAAGAAGGATATTCATACGTTTATGAGAAAATAGGACAAAAGCCGACAACCTGGTGCTCTATGCGAAACAAAGACAACGTTACACACGCTGTTTATGCATATGAGAAACTGGGGATGTTCTGGAGAAACGGAGACTCGGGAATCCACGCAGAAAATGATGTTGGAAACCTGGACGACGATACCTGGGAATGGTGGAAACCTGTATCCAGGGCAGGCATGGTGTATCCGGCTTTTACGCATGAACTTGATCTGGACCCAGCTATTAAATACTCAATCAGCCGCTCAAAATTCCTGAACTGGGTAGATAACTACAATTCAAAAGGCATATCCATAGTCTCTTTTTACGAGCACGGTCAAATAAGCCGCAATACTCATGAAGCCAGCTTTGATGTTACAGAATATACCGAACATTCTATCGTATTTAAAACGCACACAAACGGCTCAGATGCCCTGATAAATGTGAATATAATGGCTGAAACGGGTACCCGGGTCTATGATAATACGTCTGATAAAATCCTTGATTACAGAATAGAGCAGGACAAATCGATTACATTCCGGGTTGAAAATAACCATACTTACAGTGTATCTTTTTAACAATCAAGCGATTTGAACACTTTATATAAAGATAACACCTGGGCAACTGATTCATAAAGAATTATGCAATATTCCCATATTTATCATATTTCCTGGAATTTAATATGGACTGTTTCAAATATCTTTGAAACAGGAATCCTTATATATATTATTTTAATTAATTTTGAAACAATAATATGAGTTATGCACTTGATGCGCAAAATCAGGATCATTTTTTAGATAATCGGAGAAAAGTAATGTTTAGCAATACATTTATCTTTGGATTGCTGACTGGTATAAGCGTACTAATTTCTTTTATTCTGGATAAAGATAAGACATTTCTTGGCCTGAAGAAAGGCGGAAAAATGTTTTTCAATATTTTCCATCCGTTTCTCAATATCCTAATTCTTATAAGTATAGTGCTTTTTTTCATTCCCGATTACTTAATCGTGAAATATCTTGGAGCCAATTCTGGCTTTTATGGTTTTGGAATAGCTGCGTTCGTAGGGTCAATAACTTTGATACCCGGCTTCATCTCATATCCTCTGGCTGCTACTTTGCTTAATCAGGGCGCAACTTACTCTGTCGTTGCAGTTTTCATAACTACTCTTATGATGGTAGGAGTTGTCACACTGCCTCTCGAGATCAGGTATTTTGGTAAGAAAGCAGCAATAATGAGGAATATCCTGAACCTGATTGCGGCAATAATAATAGGAATTTTTGTGGGATGGTTAATGTGAAGAAATATCTGAAAAACTATATGTGGGTTATGTTGTTTGTCCTCTTTTCCTTGAGTTCATATTTTATGGGGTTCAAGCCAGGACTTATGATATATTCTAATTTTAATGAATTTTTTATGGAAATGATTTCATTTGTTCCTTTCCTGTTCATAATAATCGGACTTTTTGATGTCTGGGTTCCAAAAGAGTTGCTTGAAAAGCATATAGGTAAAGAGTCTGGAGTTAAAGGCATTTTTATAGTTATTTTGCTAGCAATGCTTCAGGCAGGCCCGCTTTACGGAGCATTTCCTGTTGCATATATTTTGTGTAAAAAAGGTGCATCTGTGAGGAATATTTTCATTTATTTAGGAGCTTTTTCATCCATGAAGTTACCTATGCTGGGAATAGAGATCGGTTACCTGGGGATAAAATTTACAGTTGCAAGGACTCTAATCTCCCTTCCGCTGTTTATACTTACAGGATATTTTATGGAAAAAATCGTTGGCAGTGATTTTAAGGTGGAAGAAGTAAAAGCATAAAAATTCAAAAATCAACCCATCCTATCAAATTATTATTTTTATCAATGCTTTTCGGTGCTTTCCAGTCTTAAACATCCTTAAATTCGATACTGATGCTGCCTGCTTTTTTTGCCAGAGATTTTGCAAGAAAGCCACTTTCCAATCTGCAAAGGTTGAGTACTGCGCAGGGTACAAGACAATTTGAGCAACATTTGGCTTCCTGTGCCCTGTTAATTACATAGTTATTCTTAATATCCAGTATTTCCATCATGGGAATTTCCATGTGAGAAAATTTCTTTATCTTTTCACATGGGGTTTCAATGTCAACAATTATTTTACTTCCTTTTTTGCTTCCACGGATTGTGTGGACAAAATCACAGATAGCGGAATTTACGATAATTTCAGTCAATGCGTCACCTTCTCTTTTTGGTTGTACAGATATTTCTTGCCATTTTTAGTTAGAATTTAAAGCAGGTGAAAAGTAATATCAGGTCTCTGTAGGATATCAAATTTCGTTGATATATGACTTTACGTGTTTTATGAAAATAAATGGATAACTGAAGAACTATATATGAGATTTCGGAGATACTGGATAACTGAAAGTTTATCCACCTGAAAAAAGTCCAGGGATATATCTGGCTTTACACAGGATAAAAAGGTGAGTAGTAACGCTGAAAAATCTCCATTATATGGTTATGCAGGAACCTGCTGTAAATTTTAATTATAACAAATTTTCTATATCTTCCAGACTATAACGTGCATATTTATTTTGTGAGTCAGACTAAAATCTCCGCTCTCATAAGATCTCATGACTGAGATCCAGTTCATTATAGGGATAAAAATGGATGAAAAATATCTGATGTATGTAAGGCAAAGCAGGAAAAAAACTGGATTTTTAATTTTAATTCTGATCTTCCTGATTACAATGGGAGTACTCTTCCCTCATATTGTACAATCTGAAAGTTCTCCTGATCAGTTAAATAAAGCTATATATGTTTCCGGGAACGGGAGTGGAGATTTCAATTGCGATGGAACAGATGACCAGATAGAGATTAATGAAGCTCTTGCATACGTAGCAGAAAACCCTGAGTTTACTACCGTTCATTTAAAAGGCCCTGACACATACGTTATCTCAGATAGTATTCTCATCGGAAACGATACGGTTCTGCAAGGGGACCCCACAGCTGTAATCAAGCTTAAAGACAAAGCAGACTGGCCGCAGGAAAAGCCGCTGATAACCCAGAAGAGTAATTCCGGAAAGAATATAACTATAAAGGGCTTCGAGATCGACGGAAACTACGACGGAAACGCGGAGAAACACAGAGGAGAAGGATATTACAACCTGATCAGTTTCTTTAACAGCAACAACATACATGTTTGTGATATTTACATGCACGACAGCCATGGTGACGGGCTGAGAACAAAAGACAGCAAAAACATAGAATTCCACGACAACCGGATTTACAGGCTTGGTCATGACGGTCTTTTTGCAATCGACTGTCAGAATGTAGAAGCATGGAATAATAACGTTAGATGCAAGACAAACTCCGCACTGAGAATCTGGAACTCAAACCATGTAAAATTCCATGATAACACAATATATACGGAGTTTGAGACAGATGCGGGAGGCCCGGGAATTCAGATACAGTATATTAGAGAAAAAGAAGCCCAACCGATGAACGATATCGAAGTATATAATAATACGATTTATGATACGTATGGTCCAGGTATCTGGCTTATAGCATATGGTGAGACATACGCAAAAGACGAGGCCAAAAACGTCCATATACATCACAATACATTCTATGGGTGTGGCACTCATCCGACTTATGACTGGTTGGGCGGCATAGTAACAAGCGGGTTTTACGATACTCTCATAGAAAACAATGTTTTTGATGGGAATTACAACGCGGCTGTTGTGTATATGTATCCATCTGGTCTGAGTGACGACATCGACTTCACTCCAAAAGGCACAGGCGGGAATTATACGACCATAATGCGTAACAACATTATCACGAATACTTTAGAACGCAAACACAACCCCGAAGGAACAGGTTATGGAGTTATTGATAACTTCCCTGAAACCCACAACTTTGTGCTGGAAAATAACTGCCTTTACAATAATTCTGCAGGTAATTACAAAAACGCGAGCTCAACCACTGACATCTATGCAGATCCTCTCTTTGTAGACCAGAAAAAACACAATTATCAACTAAAACCAAATTCTCCTTGCATTGATTCCGGATTTGTTTCTTCTGAATTCTCAGATGAGCCAGAAAAATTTAACTGAGATGGAAATAACCTTCCAAAACAGTCAATAATGCTATCAAAAGGTAAGTTTAGACATCAAAAGGTAAGTTTAGACTTCATCGAATTTGATACTTATACTGCCTGCTTTTTTTGCCAGGGACTTTGCCATAAAACCGCTTTCAAGCTTGCAGAGATTCAGTAAGGCACAGGGCACAAGGCAGTTTGAGGAACACTGTGCTTCCTGTGCTTTATCGATCACATAGTTGTCCTTGATGTCCAGGGTTTCCATCATGGGGATTTCCATATGCGAAAACTTCTTTATTTTTTCGCATGGGGTTTCAATGTCCACAATAATTTTATCGCCGTTCATGCTTCCTTTAATTTTATGGGTAAAACCGCAAATTGTAGAATTTACTGTGATTTCGGTCAATCTGTCACCTTTTTTCATCTGATTCTCTTATAACGGCTTTTCTTTATTTCCTTTTTATTATTTTTCTATTTATGCCTCCTTTTTGATATCAATGAAAATTGATACACGGCTTTCTGTATTTTATAACCTGAAACTGTAATACTGAGTGGAGGAATAATATGCCATTCATGAACGAAATACTGCCTGATACTGCTGAAGCCTTCGGAAAACTGAGAGATTCTATTTTCCAGGGTGGAGAACTTGACCGTAAGACCAAGGAACTTATAGCCATTGCCTCTTCTGTCCTTATGCGCTGCCAGTTCTGTGTTGATACGCACTCCCAGAGAGCTGTTGCTGCTGGGGCCAGCAAAAAAGAAATTGCGGAGGCTATTGCTATTGCCATGTTTATAGCTGGCGGATCTCAGCTCGGCTGGACAAACATTTACGGAGAAAACGTTTACGACATCATCTTTGGAGAGAAAAAATCCGAGGAACTGGAAGAAGAAAAAACGGAAAAAGATAAAGGCTGCTGCTGTGGGAAATGAGTCTAGAGCAGGGGTTTTGAATTAACCTTATAAGTTAATCTTTCAATTTTTCTTTCTTTTCCTTTTTTCCTTTTCAGGCGTATTCTTCTCCTTCATCCCATTCTTCTCCATCAAACTCTTTGCTTGCAGGGATGATCAGTACAGGCTTTGTGGTTTTCCTGAGTACATTTTCTGCCGTGCTGCCGAGAATAAGGTCAACTAAATCTCCTTTTCCGCGGGTGGTCAGCATGATCATGGTTAAGTCTTCCATGCTGGCAAGTTTTACGATTTCATCGGATGGGACGCCTTCAACAACAAGGTACTGGCTTTTTATGCCTGCAAGCCGCTCCTTTATTCTCCTGAGCTTTTCTTTTGCCTCTTCTATCTGTTCGTCCAGCATGTCCATATCTTTTATGTCGTCTATTACGTGCAGAAGCAGAACCTCTTTTGCTATTCCTTTAAATTCCTGAAGCTGTTCTATCGCCTTCATTGCTTCTTTTGAAAAATCAAGAGGAACAAGTATTCTGGAGAATGTCAAACGGCATGCCTTTCCATAAACTTCTTTTCCTTTTTTCAGAGCATCGTACTTTTCGACCAGCATTATTTTCTTTGAACTGCGTGCTATGTATTCTGCAGTCCTTCCCAGAAGCTTTCCTTTTATGAAGCCTTTCGTGGTAGCTCCTATTATTACCGCATCGACATCTCCCCGGTCTGCGGTCTCTGAAATTGTCCTTTTTATGTCTCCTATCGTTACCAGAACTTCGGTTTCAATCCCGAGTTCCCTGGCAAAATTTGCATACTCCTCGATCCTTTCCTTTTCATTCCGTTCAAACATGGGGGCAAGCCCCTGGCTTTTGTGTATATCCACCACATGCAGCAGGATAACCTTCTTCAATCCCGCGTTTTTAAGTTCACCTATGCCGGCGAGCAAATCTTCCGCTTCTATATTAAAATCAACAGGAACAAGTACAGTTTCAATCAATTCTATTCCCCCTGTTTCAGACTACGCTGACATTTTTAATCGTTTTTCCCTTTAAAGCCCTTTTCTTTAAAGCCCCTTTTAGTAGTATTCTTCTATCAGTATAAATAAGGCATGCAAACCCTCTTTTAAGTTTTGAACGCAAAGCTTACAGAATAATGTTGAATAAATATCCTGTAAAGATTATACATAAGGTAACGATTATGACAAAGGCAGCTATCAGTTCGTTTTTAAGTACTTTTTTCAAGATTATCATTTCTGGAAGAGAAAGTGCAGTTACTCCCATAATAAAGGCAAGAGCAGTGCCTACTGGAAGTCCTTTTCCTATAAGACTTTCCAGAATAGGAATCATACCCATAATGTTTGAGTAGAGAGGCACTCCAATTAGAACTGCAATTGGGACTGCAAGTAAATTATCCTCTCCTGCATATTTTGCCAGGATACCTTCGGGGGCATAGCCGTGGAAAATTCCTCCAAGGACAACTCCGATAATCACATAAATCCAGACTTTTTCCACTATGTCCTTTACAGATTCATAGGCGGCAGCAGTTCTTTCTTTTACACTCAGATCTCTGGCGTTTTTATTTGAATCTCCTACTTTTACCCTGTAAACAAAATCAGCTACGTATTTTTCCATCTTCAGAAGACCTATTAGATACCCACCAATAACACCAAGTAAAATACCTGAAATAGTATACATCAAAGTTGCTTTAAGGCCCATAGTCGCCCACAGTGCAGCAATTGCAGCTTCGTTTACCAGGGGTGAGGTAATAAGGAAGGAGAAAGTCACTCCAAGAGGAATTCCGGCTTCCACAAAACCAATAAAAAGCGGCACTGATGAACAGGAGCAGAAGGGAGTAACTGCCCCAATCAAAGAGGCTAATAAATGATATTGCAGTCCTTTTTTGCCTCCGAGCACTTTCCTGGTTTTTTCCGGGGTTACATAGGTCCTTATGTAGGAAACAACAAAAATCATTAATGCTAATAGGACAAAAATTTTCATTACGTCGTAAATAATAAAATTGACACTGGCTGAGAGCTGTGTATCAGGTGTAATCCCGAAAACATCATAAGTCAGTTTGTCAGCAATCCATTGAAGGGGGTAGAATATGTCAACCATTTTTTTGTTCCTTCTTTATGTTTATTATTTCTTTATTTTCAGTTCAATCCTCGAATATATCATTATATATTGATATGTTGTATTCTATATAAGTGTTCCTGTCGAACTTTGAATTTTTGACTTATTTGAACTTGATACTTTTTATTGGCAGCCAGATCTTCAAACATGATCTCTGAAAATAAGTCCGCAAAATCGCTAAACAATGAGAAAACAAACAATGGAAATTTAGAAAAAAATCCTGAAACACTTGAGGTGCAGGTAAGTGTAATGTTACGCAAAAAAGAGAACGTAAACCATTCTGTCAATTTAAAACATTAAAGGATATAAATCTTGAATTTTACCTGCGTGGTACACCATCTTATTCTTCAAGTACCTCTAAAATTTTCCTGATTTTATCGTTCTGGATTGAGTATAACCTCTTTTTCCCTTCTTTTCTTACTTTAATTATCCCCCAATCCTGTAGTTTTGCAAGGTGCATTGAGGTATTCGATTGAGTTTTACCAATGATTTCTGGTATTTCACATGCGCATATTTCTCCTTTATTGCCGTGTTTATTTCCTCCACATGTGCACTCAGATTCGATTAAAGCCTTGATAATTCTATATCTCGTATCTTCGCTAAGGGCTTTGAAAAGCTGCAAATTTTCTTCATTAATCATATCAACATCCATTGAATGTAATATATATATACTTTTCTAACTCAAAAAATTTAACTTGCTGTTTGTTATCTGAAGAAGAGGAGGACTTCAAATTGAATGACCCTCATGCTTTTTTTAAAAACTTCAGTTGAGTTCTGATTATTCATATTTCTGTACTTTTTCTTCTCCTGACCCACAATTTGGAAATTACGATCTGGTAATTATCCTTAAAACTTTCCAGTTCCCCGTATTTGCTTCGTGTTTAATTGCCGCCTTTTAGGGTTATTTTGCAGCCCAACTCTTCATGGGCGCTATCTTTTTATATCATATCGACAAATATAAATATCAATATTCTTTGATATGTAGCTATATGCCAAAAAAGGAGACCTGTTTGATGGGAAAACTTGGAAAGAATTTACTTGGAAAAATCACAGGAACTGATAAAAGTTGCTGCTGTTGTGGTCCTTCTATTGTTAGCGTCAAAAATATTAAAGTTGACAACAAAGATCTGGAAATTGCCGGGTTAGAAGAGGAATTTGAAAAACAGAAAGTTGCCGGCAAGACTCCGGAGAATATAGATATTGAAGAACTTGTTCGAAATCTCACAACGATAAATGAAATTCCTGAAGAAGATATGAAGAAATTCAAAATCGCAGTGCTAAAGGAATATGAAACATACTGGCAGGAGAAAAGAAAATAATCATATCTATTTATATGAATATGAGATTTTTCCCCTTCCCTGAATATATTTTGTTTTGAGGCTACTGGAATGAACTTCAAATGCTCAATTTGCGGAAAAGAAGAAAATTCTTTACTCCGGGCAAATCACAAGGATTTAGGAACCATAAAGCTATGCGTGAAATGCTGGTCAAAAGAACAGAGTAAAAACATGCTGCTCCCTTTAGAAAGCGGTAGTAGCTGCTGCAGGTAGATTCATGGAAACCGAAAGGAAATCGTGTGTAGATAAAAGAAAGAATGAAGTGGAAATTGAAAGATTGAAACGTTTTATTTTTGATCGTGACCAGTTAGAGGTAAGAACGCAGAAACTCAGTTCTCTGGTAAATGGGCTGGACGAAGAAGCAATACACTCGGAAACCAGGATATTTAAAGCCCTTGCAGATCCAAATCGGCTCAAGATTATAAAATTACTGAAAGAAGGAGAACTCTGTGCCTGTGAATTAACAATTGCACTTTCCAATTCCCAATCAACTGTTTCTCATCATCTTTCAGTGCTGAAAAATGCGGGCCTGATTAAGGAAAGAAAAGAAGGGAAATGGTCTTACTTTCGCCTCTCGGAAGGAGCAGTTATCGAAATACTTAACCAGGCTAAACTGCTAACTGATGAGTGAACTTCCAGTAAAGTCCCCTTTTTGAAAGCAGTATCTGGGGACGAGGTTGAACCCTTCAAAAACGTTTTAAGCTTCAGAAAAGTCAGGTTCCTGAGAGGTCAATGTGGGGATTTCAAGTTTCCAATAGCTGTAGCTCTCGATAATTTGTGAAAAAGAAGATTTTGAGGAAGATCAGGATGTTCTGGGATAATTTTACTTTGGCGGCCAGGTTCTTTATTGAAATCGCCGTAGAGCTTACTGTTTTATTCATAGGCATAACTTTTCTCGTAGGGCTTATTCAGGAGTATGTACCTGAAGAAACCATAAAAAAGGCTATGGGAGGACGGAACAAAGTTATAGGCAGCGTCCTTGGGGCAGGATTTGGTGCACTTACTCCTTTCTGTTCCTGTTCAACAATACCGCTTCTTCTGGGAATGCTAAAGGCTGGTGTGCCTTTTGCTGCAGCAATGGCATTTCTGTTCTCGTCGCCTTTGCTAAACCCTGTAATAATATCCCTGTTTATCATTTTACTGGGCTGGAAAATAGCTGCTCTTTATTTTGCCGTCGTCTTCGTGTCAACAATTGTCATCGGCCTCTTACTTGATAGTTTTGGCTTCTCCAGTCAGATTAAGCCGGTTGCTGTTGTACGAAACAACTGCAATTGTCAGCAGGCAACGGACGCGAAATCCCGGATTCAGCGGTCTGCAGTATTCGCGTTTAGTCTTTTCCGTCAGCTTGTGCCTTATCTCCTTCTTGGAGCTGGGATTGGGGCATTCATTCACGGATTCGTACCCACGGAGATTATTTCCCGTCTCGCCGGACCGAACAATCCTCTGGCAGTACCTGTTGCTGCAATTATCGGCGTTCCCATCTATATCCGGGCTGAGACTATGATTCCCATTGGTCTTGCGCTCATCGAAAAGGGAATGAGCATTGGAGCCGTTCTGGCACTGGTAATCGGCGGTGCAGGAGCCAGCATACCCGAGATAACGCTTCTTTCATCGATATTCAAGAAGAGGTTACTGGCAGCCTTTGTTGTGACAGTTTTTTCCATAGCTGTGATTGCAGGATATCTTGCAAACCTGCTGGTATTGTGAAAACTGCAAAAAATTCAATAATAGTACCAGCAAGCAGATCCGTGCCAGGATCAAAGATCAAGGTTCGTACTGCAGATAGGACAGGAAACTTTAGCCCGATCACATACCGTGACAGCTATATCAAAGATGGTATCCTGAAATTCTTTGAGAGTTTTGGAGTATTGACTGGAAATGTCAATGCCAGCTTCTTTCATTACCTGGACAGCACGAGGATTAACAATTGTGGCTCTGAGACCGGCGCTGTAAGACTCGGATCTATCTCCATAAATAGCCTTAAAAAAGCCTTCCGCCATCTGGGATCTGGCTGAATTGTGAGTGCATAGAAAAGAGGACCTTCTCCTTTTCCTGTGATCCTCTGTTTGTTTATGAACTATTGAAGGGAAAATTGAAAATGAGTGAAAGTAATCGTCACGAACTTTTGATGTTCACTCATACTTCTTTCCATACATTTATCCGATCCTTTTTTATATCCATGCTTTTAATTTCAGGCTCTCAACTGGTAAATCTCCGTATTGCCTTTTACTGATATCCAGATCTTCATTCAGGATTTCTACCGAAAACCCTGCTTTTTTCAGAAGCCTCAAATATTCCTCTTTTAAAACGGCACCAGCGATGCAGCCCGCAAGCAATCCACTGTCATTTTTAAGCTCTTCAGGTAGCTCATCTAGGAGAACCATATCCGAAATATACATTCTGCCTTCTGGTTTCAGAACACGGAATGCCTCTCTAAACACCTTTTCCTTATCCGGAGCCAGGTTGATTACGCAGTTGCTGATAATGATGTCCACAGAACTGTCTTCAACGGGAAGATCTTCGATATCTCCATGGCGGAACTCGACATTTAAGTAGCCGTACTTTTGAGCATTAGCCTGCGCTTTTTTTACCATTTCAGGAGTCATATCGACTCCAATAACCTTTCCTGAGCTTCCGACTTTTTGTGCAGCAAGGAAGCAATCAAAGCCCCCACCGGAGCCCAGATCCAGAACGACATTTCCAGGTTTCAGCTCTGCAAAAGCGGTAGGGTTACCACATCCAAGTCCCAGGTTTGCATCCGGAACAGCCTGGACATCAGATTCAGAATAGCCAAGAGACTTAGAAAGGTCTACTGGACTTGAGTTTCCACAGCAACTGCTGCCTGAGCAGCAGGAGCCACCTAAAATTGCAATTTCCTGATACTTCTTTTTGATAACTTCCTTTTTTTCATTCGCATCCATTATTCTACCCATTCCTTATTGTTGATATTTTTTCTATTCTATCTTGAGCTTACTGTCAATTATCTTTAGCTTTGTTTTCAACCCGGCTATCCGTACTCTCGTTAATGATATTGTTGACTCTGTTTTCAGTTTTACAGATAGGACATACTCGTGAAACCTGCTGCACATCACAACATGGTTTTATATCCCTGATTCCAAGAGATAAAAGCAAACAACTGGTTTCCTCGCTTTTAATGCTGTAGATAATGTTTCTTCCCTGCTTTTCATACTTTAAAATTCCAGCTTCAACAAGAACCTTCAAGTGCTTTGAAACCGTAGTCTGGTCTTTTTTTGTAAGGGGAGAAAAATCACAGGCGCAGTAACTATGCTCCAGCAGGTAAGAGAGGATAGTAAGCCTGGTCTCATCTCCGAGAGCTTTAAAGAACTTCACTTTACTATCAAGCATAATTATATGTATGTATGCGCATATATCCATATATATTTAGTGGTCAGTAGTCCCGAATCTTCTTATTCCGAAACTTGTTTTTTTACAGATAACAGTCGGTTTACCGGGCGTACTATTTTCACCACTTCCATTACCAAAAAAAGTGTTTAGAAGAGTCTAAAAGACTCAGAAGCTGTTGAAGTGGTTCTGGTAAACCATATAAAAGCCGACACTTAAAACAATAAGACCTGCAACTTTTTTTAACGGAAAGCCGTATTTCGAAACTTTCTGAAGCCTTGTGGAGGAAAAGCTTGCAGAGTAAGCAACAAGAAGCATTGGAATAGAAAAGCCGATGGAATAAATGAAAAGCATCAGCGCTCCATACGCAACCTTACCTGAAACCGCAACCATTGTAAGGATAGAACCAAGTACTGAGCCTACACACGGAAGCCAGACAACCCCAAGAGAAAGTCCAAGTA
>Ga0208825_1000403_pt1 | contig 42553 bp, 37 predicted proteins | sample AD_UKC113_MetaG_FD_184450 | JGI IMG/M metagenome (GOLD analysis project Ga0208825, IMG submission 184450) | Active sludge microbial communities of municipal wastewater-treating anaerobic digesters from Hong Kong - AD_UKC113_MetaG (SPAdes)... | ecosystem: Engineered > Bioreactor > Anaerobic >... | reverse complement strand
ACTGGTGACCTCACGCGAAATCCTTGCGCTTAAACAGCAATTGGCCGAGGCGCAGGAAGGCAAGCGCTTTTTGTTGCAAGGCGGCGATTGCGCGGAAACGTTTGCCGAATGCAATTCTGAAGTGATCACCAACCGGCTCAAGGTGCTGTTGCAGATGAGTTTGGTGTTGGTGCATGGGTTGAAGGTGCCGGTGGTGCGGGTGGGCCGGTTTGCCGGTCAGTACGCCAAACCGCGTTCGGCGGACACTGAAACTCGTGATGGCGTGAGCTTGCCCAGCTATCGCGGTGATATCGTCAATCGCCCGGAATTCACCGCAGAGGCGCGCGAGCCGGATCCGCGACGCATGATCAAGGCCCACGCGCGCAGCGCGATGACGATGAATTTTGTGCGCTCATTGATTGATGGCGGGTTTGCCGATTTGCATCATCCCGAATATTGGGGCTTGGGTTGGGTGAATCAGTCGCCGCACGCCTCGGAATACCAGAACATGGTGGCGGGGATTGGTGATGCCGTGCGGTTTATGGAAACCTTGGCCGGACGTAAGATGCAAAGCTTGAATCGGGTAGATTTCTTTACCTCGCACGAAGCCCTGCTGTTGCCCTACGAAGAAGCGCAGACGCGGCAGGTACCGCGCGCGGATGGGTGGTTCAACCTGTCCACCCACTTCCCGTGGATCGGTATGCGTACCGCCGCGCTGGACGGGGCGCACGTGGAATATTTCCGTGGCATCAACAATCCGGTGGCGGTGAAGGTGGGGCCATCGGTGACCCCCGATCAGCTGCTGCGGGTGATCGATGCCTTGAACCCGCACGATGAACCAGGCCGGCTGGGCCTGATCCACCGCATGGGCGCGGAGCACATCGCCGCCAAGCTGCCGACTTTGCTGGAAGCGGTGAAGCGCGAGGGCCGCCGGGTGCTATGGATTTGCGATGCGATGCACGGCAATACCGAGTCCACCAGCAATGGTTACAAGACCCGCCGCTTCGAAAACATCCGTAGCGAAATCGAGCAGGCGTTTGATATTCATGAGGCCGCTGGTACGCGCTTGGGTGGCGTGCATTTGGAGATGACCGGCGAAAACGTCACCGAATGTTTGGGCGGCGCACGCGATCTGACCGAGTTGGATTTGCAACGTGCCTATCGCACCACCGTGGATCCGCGCCTGAACTACGAGCAGGCGTTGGAGATTGCGATGTTGATCGTGAAAAAGCGCGGTGCGATTGCGGCGTGACGCTGTGATGTGACTTGACCGCCCGCGCTTAGTTGCGGGCGGGGAAGGCGACGGTGGGCAAAAACTGCGGGGGCTTGCGTGCGCGGGTGGCTTGTTCGAAGGCATACCCCAGCTCGATCAAGCGCGGCTCGCTCCATGCGGTACCCATGAACACGATGCCCACCGGCAAACCATGTACTTGCCCCATCGGTACGGTCAGGCTGGGGTAGCGTGCAGCGGCGGCCGGGCCGTAGCCGGCACCCACGAAGTGATCGCCCTTGATGAGGTCGATCGGCCATGCCGGCGACATCGCCGGCGCCACCAGTGCGTCCAGTTGCTGCGCGTTGAGTGCGGCATCGATGCCTTCCGGGCCGGCCAGCCGCCGGGTTTTGTCGCGGGCATCCAGATACGCTTTGTCGGTGAGCGCGCCCTTGGTTTGCGCCAGCACGAAGGTTTCCTGCCCGAAGTAAGGCATCTCGGTATCGGCATGCTGACTGTTGTAGGCAATCACATCGGCCAAGCTACGCAATGGGGCACGGCTGCGGACTAAATAATCGTTGAGCCCGGCTTTGAATTCGTAATGCAGAAGCACGGATTCGCTGGCATCCCATTGCCCCAGCGTTGGGATCTGCGCGTCCACCACGGTGGCCCCGGCGGCTTTGAGTGCGCTGATTGCGCGTTCCATCGCGGCGTCGGTATCCGGCTGATAGCCCATCAGCTTGCGCACCACGCCAATGCGCGCGCCTTTCAGGGCGTCGGCATTCAAGTGCGTGGTGTAGTCGATGGGGGCAGCAGCAGGGCGGCCACTGGACGCAGGATCACTGCCATCGGCACCGTCGATGGCAGTCAATAGCGCGGCGGCGTCGGCGACGCTGCGCGTCATCGGGCCGGCGCTGTCTTGCGATAGCGAGATCGGGATGATGCCGCTGCGGCTGACCAGACCTACGGTGGGTTTGAGCCCCACCAAGCCGGCCACTGCCGCCGGGCAGATGATGCTGCCGTCGGTTTCGGTGCCGATCCCAACGGCGGCAAAGTTAGCAGCAATCGCACTGCCGGTGCCTGCGCTGGAGCCGCACGGGCTGCGGTCGAGGACATAGGGGTTTTTGGTTTGCCCGCCGCGCCCGCTCCAGCCGGAGGAGGAGTTGGGCGAGCGGAAATTGGCCCATTCGGACAGATTGGTTTTGCCCAAGATGACCGCGCCGGCGATGCGCAGTTTGCGGACCAGATAGGCGTCGTCTTTGGGGTGATGGTTAGCTAGTGCCAGCGAGCCTGCAGAGTTGGCCATTGGTAGTGCATCGATATTGTCTTTCAGCAACACCGGGATGCCGTGCAATGGGCCGCGCACTTTGCCGGCCTTGCGCTCGGCATCCAGGCGGTCAGCGTCCTTCAATGCGTCGGGGTTCAGCTCGATCACGGCGTCGAGGTGCGGGCCGGCATCATCCAGCGCGGCGATGCGGTCCAGATACGCCTGCACCACCGCGTGGCTGCTCAAGCTGCCCGAGGTCATCTTGCGTTGCAGGTCGAGGACGGTGGCTTCTGTAAACGCGAATGCCGGCGCTGCGTTGGGCGAAGTCGGTGCTGTTGCGCCTGGCGTATGTGGCGAGTTGGGCTGGCAGGCGCTCAGCAGAACGGCAACAGCAAGGGCAAGTGGCAGTGGGCGCATCGACACGACTCCCGGAAAGATGCGCAAGCATGACTCGATGCGCGTCTGGCTTGCAAATTACCGATCAGCGTCTGCGCACAAAGAGATCGCGAGCCAGCACCCATAGCACCGCGATATTGATGACCACCACCACCAGCGACAACCAGCCCGGGTGTTTGAACAGCGCAAACACATCGAAGGGCAAATACAGCGACACCGTGATGCAGCCCATCCATGATGCCCATGCCTTGGCCCGCCATAGGCCCCAGCCTTCAAGGACGTGCATGACGCCGTATAGTGCGGCGACCAGTGCCGCCAGATGCACGCCACCGGGGCTAATGGCACCCAGCAGCCAAGCAATCGCACCGTGGTGCGGATCTAACTGGAAGCGCACGATGAGCTCATGCACCCAGCGTTGCAAGGGGGCAGGGCCGATGATTTCTAGGCCGCTGGCGGCCAGTAGCGCTAGAGCGCCCTTCACCGCTTCGACCAGGGCGATGATGTGCAAGCCCGGATGCGCATGTGGATCCGGGTTGTAGTGATGCGGTTGGCTCATGCCGAGGTCATGCCTGCGCACGCGCGTGCGGTGCGCAGACAATGGGGGCAATGACGGCTGCGATCAAGCCGCGCGACTGGCGCGCTTACGGTCATTTTCGGTCAAATGCTTTTTGCGCAGGCGGATTTCTTTGGGGGTGATTTCCACCAGTTCATCGTCATCGATGAAATCCAGTGCCTGTTCCAGCGTGTACTTGATCGCCGGAGTCAGCTGAATGGCATCGTCCTTGCCGGAAGCGCGCATATTGGTCAGCGGCTTGGTCTTGATCGCATTCACGGTCAAGTCGTTGTCCTTGCTGTGGATGCCGACCAGCTGGCCTTCATAGACTTGGTCACCCTCAGCCGCAAACAGCTTGCCACGCTCTTGCAGCGGGCCCAGCGAATAGGCTGGCGTCGCACCCGGCGCATTGGCGATCATCACGCCATTCAGACGCTTGGCAATCGCACCGGTTTCCTTCGGGCCGTAATGGTCAAACACATGGAACAGCAGACCCGAGCCCTGGGTCAGGGTCTTGAACTCGTTCTGAAAGCCAATCAGGCCGCGCGCCGGAATCATGTAATCCAGGCGCACGCGGCCCTTGCCGTCGGATTCCATGTTTTTCAGCTGGCCTTTGCGAATGCCCAGCTTTTCCATTACGCCGCCTTGGTGGATTTCTTCCACGTCCACCACCAATTGTTCGATCGGCTCCATCAGCTGGCCGTCGATTTCTTTGATGATCACTTCCGGGCGCGATACCGCCAGCTCAAAGCCTTCGCGGCGCATGTTTTCGATCAGCACCGACAGGTGCAATTCGCCACGACCGGACACCAGGAACTTATCGGCATCTTCCAGTTGTTCCACTTTCAGCGCGACGTTGTGCACGGTTTCGCGCTCCAGCCGGTCCTTGAGCTGGCGACTGGTCAAGAACTTGCCGCCGGACAGGTCTTTGTTGCCAGCGAACGGCGAGTTGTTGACCTGGAAGGTCATCGAAATCGTCGGCTCGTCCACGGTCAGCGCCGGCAGTGCTTCGGGCAAATCCACCGCGCAGATGGTGTCGGAAATGGTCAACTCTTGGATGCCGGAAATCGCCACGATATCGCCGGCTTCCGCGCTGTCTTGCTCAATCCGCTCCAGCCCCATGAAGCCCAGCACTTGCAGCACTTTGCCTTGGCGTTTTTTACCTTCGCGGTCGATCACGATGACCGGCATGTTCTTCTTCAAGGTGCCGCGCTGGATGCGGCCGATACCAATGACGCCGACGAAGTTGTTGTAATCCAGCTGGCTGATGCGCATCTGGAACGGGCCATCGGCCTCAACCTCGGGTGCCGGCACGTGTTGCATGATCGCCTCGTACAAGGGGGTCATGTCGCCGTCGCGGGTGGCATCGTCCAAGCTGGCGTAGCCGTGTAGCGCCGAGGCATAGACAATTGGGAAATCCAGCTGTTCATTGGTCGCGCCAAGCTTGTCGAACAGATCGAACACCTGGTCGATCACCCAATCCGGGCGCGCGCCGGGGCGGTCGATCTTGTTGACCACCACAATCGGCTTGAAGCCCATTGCAAAGGCTTTCTGGGTGACGAAGCGGGTCTGCGGCATCGGGCCGTCCATCGCATCGACCAAGATCAGTACCGAGTCCACCATCGACAGCACGCGCTCGACCTCACCGCCGAAGTCGGCGTGGCCGGGGGTATCGACGATATTGATGCGGTTGCCCTGCCAGGTAATCGCGGTGTTCTTGGCCAGAATGGTGATGCCGCGTTCTTTTTCTTGGTCATTGCTGTCCATCACGCGCTCGGCCAGCACGGTGCGCTCGCTCAACGTGCCCGACTGCTTGAGGAGGCAATCGACGAGGGTGGTTTTGCCATGATCGACGTGGGCGACGATGGCGATATTGCGGAGACGTTCGACGGACATTGTTGTGAGGCTCGTTGAAGCCGCACCAGCTACCGAAAGGAGGCAGGCAGGGCGCGGGTTGAAATGATGGGAGCCGGCTATTATATCGGGTTAACGCGCCCATCCGGGTGTTTGGAGATGAATAAGATGAGTCTGATCGCCAATTTTGATACATCACGCGGCACCATCCGCATCGAGCTGGCCGCCGACAAGGCCCCACTGACGGTGGCCAACTTCGTGAATCTGGCCCAGCGTGGGTTCTATGACGGGCTGAATTTTCACCGCGTCATCAACGACTTCATGATTCAGGGCGGCTGCCCACAGGGTACCGGCACCGGCGGCCCCGGCTACCGTTTCGAAGATGAAACCAACAACGGTGTGAAGCATGAGCGTGGCGTGCTGTCGATGGCCAATGCCGGCCCCAATACCAATGGCAGCCAGTTCTTCATTACCCATATCAAGACCGATTGGCTGGACGGCAAGCACACCGTGTTTGGTAAGGTCATCGAGGGTCTGGACGTGGTGGATGCGGTCAAGCAGGGCGATGTGATCACCTCGGTGAAGATCGAAGGCGACACCACCGCCGTGTTGGCGGCCAAGGCAGACCGCGTGGCCGAGTGGAACAAGATTTTGGCGGCGTAAGCGCCGACGTGCTGCCCTGTGGATGCTGACGATGCGTCACGCCACAGGGCGCATGGTGCAATTGCACCTGTCAAGTTGTGCCGAGGTGACGTGCTAGAATTAGTGGGCTTTATCCCACATCAATTGCCCACGTCAATCGCCGCATTCAGCGGCCATCATCGAGGTCCCCCACGATGCCTCAACTCGCCCGGCGCATGAGTCGCGCCAAGCCCAGCGTCATCATGCAGGTTGCCGAAAAGGCCAAGCGCCTGAAGGCTGAAGGTCGCGACATCATCAGTTTTTCAATTGGTGTTCCTAATTTTTTGCCCGGTGAGCATGTCTATGCTGCCGCACGCGAGGCGCTGGCGAAAGACAGCGGCCAATATGGCAGTAATCGCGGTACCGATGCACTGCTGGATGCGTTCCTTGCGCATATGGAGAAAATCGGCCTGACCGGTTACACCCGCGCGCATTGCTCGACCGGCATCGGCGCCAAGCACATCCTGTACAACTTGGGCGAAGCCCTGCTGGACGAGGGTGATGTGATCGCTTTTCCGGCACCGTACTGGACCACCTACATGGACATCGCCGAAATTTTGGATGCCAAGGCGGTGGAGCTGCCGTGTCCGGCGACGCAAGACTACAAACTGACCCCGGCGCAGTTGGATGCGGCACTGGCCGCACACAAGCCCAAAGTCTTTTTGTTCAATAATCCGTCCAACCCCACCGGCATGGTCTATACCCGCGATGAAGTCGCGGCGCTGGCTGACGTGCTGGTGAAGTATCCGGACACGTGGATCATCACCGACGACATCTACAACCGCATGTTGTTTGATGGCTTGGAGTACGTGAACTTCACCCAGTTCCGCCCGGAACTGCGCGAGCGCACCGTGTTCGTCGATTCGCTGTCCAAGACCTATGGCATGCCGGGTTGGCGCGTGGGCTTTATGGCCGGGCCGGAGTCGGTGGCCAAGGCCATCACCACGCTCAATTCCAACCACATCACCAATCTTCCGGAAATCGTCACCGCCGCCGCAGTGGCCGCCTTGGCTGGCCCGCAGGATGTGCCCACCGAAAAATGCGCCGAGTTTCAAGCCAAGCGCGACGTGGTGATGGATGCAATGAATGCTATCCCCGGCGTGATTTGCCCGCGTCCGCAGGGGGCGTTTTACGTGTTCCCGGATATCTCCTGCGCTTTCGGCAAATCGCACAATGGTGTGAAGATCGAAAACGACGTGGACTTCTGCAATGTGCTGTTGGACGCCAAAGGCGTGGCCTGCGTGCCGGGCTCGGCGTTTGGCGAGCCGAAGGCGTTACGCATCAGCTACACCTGCCCAACCCCGCAGCTGGCACCGGGCCTGGCCCGCTTCCAGGAATTCTTTGCTGAATTAGTCTGATTTTTTCACGCATACCGATGCGGCGCTTGCGCCGCATCGTCATTTGAGGAGTCTCAACAATGAAATCCCCCGTTCGCGTTGCTGTTACCGGTGCAGCCGGTCAAATTGGTTATGCCCTGCTGTTCCGGATTGCCTCTGGCGAAATGCTGGGCAAAGACCAGCCGGTGATTTTGCAAATGCTGGAACTGCCGCTGGACAAGGCGCAAGCCGCCCTGCGCGGCGTGATGATGGAGCTGGAAGATTGCGCATTCCCGCTGCTGGCCGGCATGGTCGGTACCGATGATGCCGAAGTCGCGTTCAAGGACGCCGACTACGCCCTGTTGGTGGGCGCACGCCCGCGCGGCCCGGGCATGGAGCGCAAGGACCTGCTGCTGGAGAACGCCAAGATCTTCACCGCCCAGGGCGCCGCGCTGGACAAGGTCGCCTCGCGCAACGTCAAGGTGCTGGTGGTCGGCAACCCGGCCAATACCAATGCCTACATCGCGATGAAGTCGGCGCCGAACCTGCCGGCCAAGAACTTCACCGCGATGCTGCGCCTCGACCACAACCGCGCCCTGAGCCAGCTGGCGAACAAGGCGAAAGTCGCTGTCGCCGACATCGAGAAGTTGGTGGTGTGGGGCAACCACAGCCCCACCATGTACCCGGACTACCGCTTCGCCACCGTCGGCGGCGCGTCGTTGCAAGACAAGATTGGCGATGCCGACTGGAACGCGAACACCTTCATCCCCACGGTCGGCAAGCGCGGCGCGGCGATCATCGAGGCGCGCGGCCTGTCCTCGGCCGCGTCGGCCGCCAACGCCGCCATCGACCACATGCGCGACTGGGCGCTGGGCACGAACGGCAAGTGGGTGACCATGGGCGTGCCGTCGGACGGCAGCTACGGCATCCCGGAGACCGTGATGTACGGCGTGCCGGTGACCTGCGCTAATGGCGAATACACCCGCATCGAAGGCCTGCCGGTGGATGATTTCAGTCGCGCGGCGATGGACAAGACCTTGGCCGAGCTGGAAGAAGAGCGCGCCGGCGTGGCGCATCTGCTGTAAGCGCAAACACCTGCGCGGATGCAGATGTCGAAAGGGCTGGCCATGTGCCGGCCCTTTTTTTATAGGGCCGTGTCGCTGCGGCGGACGCGGTAAAATGGCCGCTTCGCAAGGAGCCGATATGTCAAACACCTCCGCCGGCGCGCGTTTTCGCGCCGCAATCCAAGAAGAAGCCCCCCTGCAAGTGATGGGTGCCATCACCGCCTATGCCGGCTTGATGGCCAAGCGCGTGGGCTATAAGGCGCTGTATTTGTCGGGCGGTGGCGTAGCTGCCAATTCACTGGGGATGCCCGATCTTGGCATCAGCACGATGGAAGACGTGCTCACCGATGCGCGTCGCATCGTGGATGCCACTGGCATGCCGCTACTGGTTGACATCGACACCGGCTGGGGCGGGGCGTTTAACATCGGCCGCACCATCCGCAATTTCGAGCGTATCGGCGTGGCCGCAGTGCATATGGAAGACCAGGTGGGGCAAAAGCGCTGCGGCCATCGCCCCGGCAAAGAAGTGGTGACCAAGCAAGAGATGGTGGACCGGGTGAAGGCGGCGGTGGATGCCCGCAGTGATCGCGACTTCGTGATTATGGCGCGCACCGATGCGGCGGCAGTAGAAGGCATCGACAGCGCCATCGAGCGCGCGGTGGCCTATGTCGAAGCGGGTGCCGACATGATCTTTCCCGAGGCGATGAAGACGCTGGACGATTACCGCAAGTTCAAGGCGGCGGTGCAGGTTCCAATCCTGGCCAACCTGACCGAATTTGGCAGCACGCCGTTTTTTACCACCGATGAATTGCGCGATGCCGGCGTGGACATCGCGCTGTACTGCTGCGGCGCATACCGTGCAATGAACAAAGCGGCGTTGGGCTTCTACGAAACGGTGCGCCGTGAAGGCACCCAGAAAAACACCATCGACACGTTGCAAACGCGCGCTGAGTTGTATGACTTCTTGGGCTATCACACGTACGAAGACAAGCTTGATGCACTCTTCGCCGGCAATAAGCCGTGATGCCGCTCGTCCATCCTGCGGGGCCTGATCATGTCGATGCCATTTTCACCACTGCATAACGTCGACCGTCGCAATACCGCGCAGCAATTTCTACAGAAAGAGCTGGACGAGTTGCCTGCCGAAGAACGGCATGTGGTCGAGCGGTTCATTGCGCGGCGTGGTGTGGCGCGCAATATCGAACGCGAATTTCAGGAAACGCGCTCATTTGGTGAGCGGCTGGCCGATCGGGTGGCGCAAGTTGGTGGAAGTTGGTACTTCATCAGTGTGTTTGGTGCGCTGTTGGTGATCTGGATGCTTATCAACAGTGTCTTATTGGCCAAGGCATTCGATCCGTATCCCTACATCTTGCTCAACCTAGTGCTGTCTTGCTTGGCCGCAGTGCAGGCTCCCATCATCATGATGAGTCAGAACCGGCAGGCGGACATCGATCGCCTCAATGCCAGCAATGACTATCAAGTCAATGTGAAGGCTGAGCTCGAAGTGCTGCAAATTCACGAAAAACTGGATCGGCTGCGCGAACAAGACTGGAGCGCGCTGGTGGAATTGCAGCATCGCCAGATCGAATTGCTGCAACGATTGATCGAACGCGCCACGGGCGCAACACACGACAAGCATTGAACAACGACGCATGATCCTTGGAGGGATGCAATGACGGAACAGGCAGCAACACCCGGCTTCAAGCCCAAAAAATCGGTGGCATTGTCCGGCACCACCGCCGGCAATACCGCACTGTGCACGGTGGGCCGCAGTGGCAATGATTTGCACTATCGTGGCTACGACATTCTGGATTTAGCCAACACCTGCGAGTTTGAAGAAATCGCGCATCTGCTGGTGCATGGCAAGCTGCCCAATACGGCCGAATTAGCCGGCTACAAGGCCAAGCTGAAGGCGCTACGCGGGATTCCTGCCGCAGTGAAAGCGGCCTTGGAAGAACTGCCGCCGTCGGCGCACCCGATGGATGTGATGCGTACCGGGGTGTCGGTGTTGGGCTGCGTGTCGCCGGAGAAAGACGACCACAATCATCCGGGTGCGCGTGATATCGCCGACAAATTGATGGCGAGCTTTGGGTCGATGCTGTTGTATTGGTACCACTACAGCCATAACGGCCGCGTCATTGACGTGGAGACCGATGACGATTCCATCGGCGGTCACTTCTTGCACCTGCTGCATGGCGTGCAGCCGCAGGCGTCGTGGGTGCGGGCGATGCACACCTCGCTGATTTTGTACGCCGAGCACGAATTCAATGCCTCTACCTTTGCGTGCCGGGTGATTGCGGGTACCGGCAGCGATATGCATTCGTGCATTGCCGGCGGCATCGGTGCGTTGCGCGGGCCCAAGCACGGTGGCGCCAACGAAGTCGCATTCGAAATCCAAAAGCGTTACGACAATCCGGATGAGGCCGAGGCCGATATCAAGGCGCGCGTCGAGCGCAAGGAAGTGGTGATCGGCTTTGGGCACCCGGTGTATACGGTGTCCGACCCGCGCAACAAGGTGATCAAGGACGTGGCCCGTGAGCTGTCAAACGAGCAGGGTAATATGAAGATGTATGCCATTGCCGAGCGTTTGGAATCGGTGATGTGGGACATCAAAAAAATGTTCCCGAATCTGGACTGGTTCAGCGCGGTCAGCTACCACATGATGGGCGTGCCCACCGCGATGTTCACCCCGTTGTTTGTGCTGGCGCGCACCGCAGGCTGGAGCGCGCACATCATCGAGCAGCGCATCGACGGCAAGATCATCCGCCCGTCGGCCAATTACGTGGGGCCGGAAGATCAGGTGTTTGTGTCGATCGAAAAGCGTTGAAAATTGACGCAGATTGCCGCAAAAACGACGCAACAAAAAAGCCACGCATTGCGTGGCTTTTTTGTTGGGTGAGCCTCGCCGAGCCGCTTAGATCAATGCAGCGCATCCGGGGTAGTTTTGCTCAGAGCAAGCCTTCCGCCCGCATTGCGGCTTGCACGCCGGGATCGGCTGCCATATGCGCATCGAAGCGGGCAAGATTATCCAGCCCGCTCAAGTCCACGCCGGTCTTCTTCGCCCATTGCAAGGTGATGAACAAATACGGATCGACGATGGAGCGGCTGCCGGTGATCCATTCTTTGCCTTCCAATTGGGCATTCACGCTGACATACATACCGCGCAAGCGTGTGCGGGCATGGGTATGCGATTTTTCGATGGCGGCTTGATCTTCCAAATAATGGGTGGCACCAAACAAAGGCAAAAACGCCGGATGCACATCGGCATTGACGAACGCCAGCCAGCGGTTGACCTCGGCACGACTTTCCGCACTGCCATTGCCGCACAAGCCGGCTTCGGGGGAACGGTCGGCCAAGTAATGCAGGATGGCCGAATTCTGGGTCAGCACCCAGTCGCCCACCTGCAAGGCTGGCACCGCGCCGGAAGGATTGATGGCGCGATATTCGGGGGTGGCGCGTTGCTCGCGGGTGACGATTTGGAAGTCGTAAGGCTGGCCAATCCACTGCAGCACGATGTGGTCGGCAGTGGAACAGGCACCGGGGGAGGTATAGAGCTTCATGATGTGACACCAGTTGGAAAGGCGTCACTATCCACAATTACGGGTTTGCTGAGGTGAAGGACGACGCAACGCTGTGTTGCAGGTTGCCTTCGCACATAAGAGCAATCAAATGCCGCGACGTGGGTGCAGGCTTTGCACGCGATAGAACGTGTGATCGCCAATCGTGGCCACTTGATCGGCGCTGTTCCAGCTGGGGCTGGCAATCGATGTGGCGGCAAAATGGCTGGCCCCTGGCACCACCAGTTTGCGCTGGCTGCGCGGTAGCGCCCAGTTACGCTCAGAGGCGAATGCTACCGACACCGCTTCAGTCCACGCGTCGATATTGGACAGGCGCGTCTGCGGCGACAGCAGGGTTGGCGCAAATTGTTTGCGTGCCGTGACCACCTGGCATAGGTTGCGCCCCCACAAGCCGCTATCACGGCGACGCAGGGCGACTTCCGCCACCGCTTGTTGGCCCAGCGCGGATTGGTCGCGGGCTTCCAAATACACGGTGGTGGACAGGCAGAGCGAATCTGCGGCGGGCTGCGGCAACACATGCGACAGCCAGAGGATCCAAGCCAATTTCATCAAGAGACTCCTTGCTCCGTTGCGGCGCGGCTTGCAGCGATGAATCGATGCAAACACGCGACATGGCGTGACTAAAGGAGGGCGGTTGCTCTATGGCGACCTTTGCCCGGGCGCGCCTCCCGGATCAGGGTGCGGGTGGCGTGCCGGTAAACCTGCTGGGGGGGGCGTCTTGGCGGGGCCAGGCAGGTGAAAGTGGGCGAACCTTAGGGGTGGAATCCTGACTTTAGGCTGAATGAGCGGATTTTCACCCAAGCTGGAACTGATTGATTCAATGGATATTTTTTATCCTGATGTTGCAAATTTAAAGTGCAGCAGCCAGCCGGCTACCTTCGTCGATGGCACGTTTGGCATCCAGTTCCGAGGCTAATTTGGCGCCCCCAATCAGATGCGCTGCGCACCCCTGCGCTTGCAGTGCGTCGAATAACTCCCGTCGTGGCAATTGGCCGGCACACAGCACGATGTGATCGACCGCGAGCAGTTGCTCTTGCTGGTCAATGCGAATCTGCAACCCGGCATCGTCCACACCCAGATAATCCACGCCGCCCAACATCTTTACGCCTTTGGCTTTGAGTGTGGCGCGATGAATCCAGCCGGTGGTTTTGCCCAGCTTTGCTCCCGGCTTGCCTGCACTACGTTGCAGTAGCCACACCTGGCGCGTCGGTGGTTCTGGCTGCGGTGGGGTGAGTCCGCCGGGGCTGTCGAAATCCGCATCCACGCCCCATTCGGCCATCCAGCGCTGGCGATCCAAACTGACCGATGTGCCGCTGTGCACCAGAAATTCGGCAACATCAAAGCCAATGCCGCCAGCCCCAATGATGGCGACGCTTCCACCCACCGCAACGCGTCCTTCCAGGACATCCAGATATCCCACCACCTTAGGATGATCATGCCCGGGGATGGCCACCACGCGCGGGGTCACTCCGGTGGCGATGACGATGGCGTCAAAGGTCTGCAAGGCTGCGGCATCCACCCATGTATTCAAACGCAGTTGCACGCCGGTCTCGCGGATGCGCTGGTCGAAATAACGCAAGGTTTCGTAAAACTCTTCTTTGCCTGGAATGCGCTTGGCCAGATTGAACTGGCCGCCGATGGCCGCCGCGGCATCAAATAATGTCACCGCGTGGCCCCGTTCGGCGGCCACCGTGGCGCAGGCCAAGCCCGCCGGGCCTGCGCCAACGACGGCGATGGTTTTTGGCATGCTGGTCTTGCTGTAGTTCAACTCGGTTTCGGCACCTGCGCGTGGGTTGACTAGACAACTGGCGCGCTTGTTTTCGAACACATGATCCAGGCAGGCTTGATTACAGGCGATGCAGGTGTTGATGCGATGCGCCTCACCGCGCTGCGCTTTGTTGACCCACTGCGGGTCGGCCAGCAGCGGGCGCGCCATCGACACCATGTCGGCGCTACCGGCGACTAGGACCGCTTCGGCCACCTCCGGCATATTGATGCGATTACTCGCCACCACCGGGATGCCCACATGCGGCTTGAGTTTGGCGGTAACGCCGGTAAATGCAGCACGCGGCACGGAGGTGGCGATCGTTGGGATGCGCGCCTCATGCCAGCCGATCCCGCTGTTGAGAATGGTCGCACCCGCCGCTTGCACGGCATGCGCTTGCGCAACGATGTCGTCCCAGCCGTTGCCACCTTCGACCAGATCCAGCAAAGACAAACGATAGATCAGGATGAAATCCGGCCCGCAGGCTTCGCGCACCCGGCGCACGATCTCCACCGCAAACCGCATTCGTTTGGCGGCATCGCCGCCCCACGCATCGGTACGTTGATTGGCGCGTGCAGTGGTGAACTCGTTGAGCAGATAGCCTTCCGAACCCATGATCTCCACGCCGTCATAGCCGGCATCGCGTGCACGTTTGGCGGCGATGGCGAAGTCATTGATATGGCGTTCGATGCCGCGTGCGCTGAGCGCGCTGGGGGTGAAGGGATTGATCGGTGATTTCAACTTCGAGGGTGCCACCGACAACGGATGGAAGGCATAACGACCGGCATGCAGCAGTTGCAGGCAAATCTTGCCGTCGTGGCGATGCACGGCCGCGGTCACCTGTCGATGCCGGCGCACATGCCAAGGCATCGACATCCGACTGGCAAATGGTTTCAGCCAGCCACGCAAATTGGGTGCAAAGCCGCCAGTCACCATCAAGCCCACGCCGCCTTCGGCACGTTCGGCAAAATACGCCGCCAGCTTGGGGAAATCGGCAGCGCGGTCTTCCAGCCCGGTGTGCATCGAACCCATCAGCACACGGTTGCGCAGGGTAGTGAAGCCCAGATCCAGCGGGGCCAGTAGGTGCGGGTAGGTCGTTGTCATGCCTGTAGCATACCGATGCGTACGGAAGCTTGCATGGGGAGCGGCCCGCATTCAAATTTTGCGGGGGTGGGGTTGCAAATGGTGACTGTTATGTTAATGTTAACGGGGCTTTCGCGTGCCTGCCCGGTTGTATGGGCGGCGTAGCGTGTGGACTCAGCCGTCTGAAGCACCAAAATTTTAATGCTGCGTCACGGTTTCTTCTTACTGAATCAAGGAGCTGAACATGAATAAGAAACTCCTCTGTGCTGCCCTACTGGGTGGCTTGGGTCTGGCGCAGGCTGCGTCTGCCCAGGAGTTCGATGATCGCTGGTATGTGTCTGGGTCTACTGGTGTGAATCTTCAGGACAAACATCGTGCGACTGCGGATGGTCCGTTTGTCACCATTGGGTTTGGTAAATTTTTGACCCCGAACGTGTCGCTTGATGCAGAGCTGAATTACCAGAACATGCATCAAAGCCGTAACCGCAATCTGTGGTGGAGCCAATACGGTGCTTCGTTGGATGCGCGTTATCACTTCCGTAATGCCGATGACAAGTGGTGGCCCTACCTGCGCGGCGGCTTGGGATGGCAGCGTCATGAGCAAGAGTTTTCCGTTAACCTTCCGACATCACCGTGGAAGCATAAAGACTCCAATCTTGCCCTCAATTTTGGTGCTGGTTTGCAATTCGATTTCGGCCGGATGGATGTCCGCACCGAACTCGGAACCCGTATCGATTTCGATGACCAGCAGGCCAATATGGGCAAGCAGTACAATCAGTTCAGCGATGTGCTGGCCTCGATTGGTATGACTGTTGCACTCGGCCCGGCTCCGGTGGCTCCGGTGGCTCCGGCTCCGGCAGCACCGCAGCAGACCTGTGCGGACATGGATAGCGACGGTGACGGCGTCAACGATTGCAACGACAAGTGCCCGAACTCGCAGGCTGGCCAGACCATCGGTCCGGATGGCTGCCCGGTGCCGGTTTCGATCGATCTGAAGGGCGTGAACTTCGACTTCGACAAGGCAACCTTGCGTCCGGACGCCGTGGCGATCTTGAACGAAGCCACCGAAATCCTGAAGCGCTATCCCGAGCTGAAGGTGGAAGTGGCCGGTCACACTGACCAGTGCGGTAAGGAAGGCTACAACCAGAAGCTGTCTGAGCGTCGCGCCAAGACGGTGTACGACTTCCTGACCAGCCACGGTGTCGATGCAGGCCGTTTGGCCGGTCCGAACGGCTACGGCTTCAGCCGTCCGCTAGAAGACAAGGGCACCAACAAGCTGCCCCAGTGCAAGAGTGAAATCAACCGCCGCACTGAGTTGAACAGCAAGTAATTTTTGCTGCCAACAGGTTGTTCGCGGAACCCGGCCAAGTGCCGGGTTTCGTTTTTTTGTGCGCAGCAGATGGCCGATACGCATTGCGGCGATGTACACACACCGCCTACACTGACGACATTCGCCGGGGAGTAAATAGTCATGTTGTCGATTCAGCGCGCCACCTGCGCATCCGTGCTTGCCATCACACCATTGCTGGCATATGCCGGGGGGGATGTGTGCCGGCCCGGAGACCTGTTGGCGAGCCCAGTTCGGCCAACGCTGTTGTCGCCGGTGGCCATCGAACTCCCACAGAGCACGACACAATTAGGCGGTGCCAGTGGTGTCTTGGTGCAGTCTTTCGATGAGGCACTGTCGGTGGACAATGTACTGGTGCGGATTCGTATGGATGGCTGTCGCGCAATGGCCAAAACATTGGTGCCCGCTACAGCGGCAGCCAATGATCCTGCGGCCTACAAACCGCAAACTGCGTTCGACAATACGCCGTGGCGGTTCAATATGACCCAGAACGGCAAGCGCATGACCGCCGATGAGTTTGATGCATGGATGAAGGCGCGCGGTGTGCGCGTGGTGGGCAAAAAAGACCCGGCAGCGGAGCCTGCACCCGCAGCGGGTAAGTGACCCTTGGCGGGTAAGCCGTCGCAACGTGCGCCGCAGCATGGCTTGGCGCGTGTCATGTCCAAGCGCGGCTTGTGCTCGCGCAGCGAGGCGGAGCGCCTGATCCGCGGCGGTCGGGTGCGCGTCAATGGGCATGTCGTGCGTAACCCCGAGACGCCCACGACCATGGCGATGGCAATCGACATTGATGGGCAGGCCGCCACGCAGCCAGTGCTGCGCTATCTGATGCTCAACAAGCCACGCGGCTTGGTGACCACGGTGCGTGACGAACAAGGGCGCGACACCGTGTATCGCTGTTTCGATGCGGCCAACCTTGGTTGGATTGCGCCAGTGGGGCGGTTGGACAAAGCCAGTGAAGGCGTGTTGTTGTTTAGCAATGACCCAGCGTGGGCGGCGCGCATTACCGATCCTGCGAGCGGACCGGACAAGACCTATCACGTGCAAGTGGATTGCATTCCCGATGCCGCAAGACTGTCTGCGCTGCACGAAGGCGTGCGCGACGGCGACGAGCACCTGCGGGCGAAATCCGCAGTGTTGCTGCGTACCGGCGAGAAGAACGCATGGCTGGAGATCGTGCTGGACGAAGGCCGCAACCGCCAGATTCGGCGGTTGTTGGCTGCATTGAAGATCAATGTGTTGCGACTGGTGCGGGTCGGGATCGGGTCACTGGCCCTGGGCGATTTGCCCAAGGGACAGTGGCGCGAATTATCTGCGCAGGAAGTCGCCGCATTGGGCGGCGACTAAGGCTTCAAGCGGCTTCAAGCCTTCAGCACGCCTAGCTCGTGGCCGATGCGAACAAACGCATCGATCGCGCGATCCAGTTGTGCGCGGGTATGCGCAGCGCTCATCTGGGTGCGGATACGCGCCTGGCCTTTGGCCACCACCGGGAAGAAGAAACCGACGGCATACACGCCTTCTTCCAGCAGCCGTTCGGCGAATCGCTGTGCCAGCGGTGCGTCATACAGCATCACCGGGCAGATGGGATGCACGCCTGGTTTGATGTCGAAACCGGCAGCGGTCATGCGCGCGCGGAAATGCGCGGTGTTCTCGCGCAGGCGTTCGCGCAGTTCGCCCGCGGCGGACAACATCTCGAAAGCCTTTGTTCCTGCGGCGGCGACGTGCGGTGGCAACGAGTTGGAGAACAGGTAGGGACGCGAGCGCTGGCGAAGCAGCTCGATCACTTCGCTGCGCGCCGTAGTGAAGCCGCCGAGCGCACCGCCCATCGCCTTGCCGAGCGTGCCGGTGATGATGTCGATCTTGTCCAGCACGCCCTTCACTTCGGCGGAGCCACGCCCGGTCGCGCCCAGGAAGCCGGTGGCATGGCATTCGTCGATATGCACCAGTGCGCCGTATTGCTGCGCCAGCGCGGTGATCTGGTCCAGCGGGGCGATGGTGCCGTCCATCGAGAACACGCCGTCAGTGGTGATCAGGATCGTGCGTGCGCCGTCGGCCTTGGCCTGCTTGAGCTGGGCTTCCAGATCGGTCATGTCGCAGTTGGCGTAGCGATAGCGCTTGGCCTTGCACAGGCGCACGCCGTCGATGATCGAGGCGTGGTTCAGCGCATCGGAAATGATCGCGTCGTTTTCATCCAGCAGCGGTTCGAACAGGCCGCCGTTGGCATCGAAGCAGGCGGCATACAGGATGGTGTCGTCCTTGCCGAAGAAATTGGAAATCGTGTGCTCCAACTGCTTGTGCAAATCCTGCGTGCCGCAGATGAAGCGCACCGAGGCCATGCCGAAGCCGTGGCTGTCCAGCGCGGCCTTGGCGGCCGCGATGATGTCGGGATGATCGGCCAGGCCCAGATAATTGTTGGCGCAAAAGTTCAGCACCTTGCGGCCATCGGCCAACGTAATCTCCGCCGATTGCGGACTGGTGATGATGCGTTCGGATTTGTACAAGCCGGCGGCGCGGATTTCGTCCAGCGTGTCGGCGTAGCGTTGGGTCAGGGACATGGCGATTCCGGAATAGAGGAGGGCAGGCGGGACTGCCAGTGCGTGACCATCGGCGGCATGGATGCCGCCGATGAGCCGACATGGATGTATTCGCGGCGTGTCGCGCATTGGCAGTCCCGCCTGCCTCTCGCGAGCAATCAATTCCAGCTCAACACCACCTTGCCGGCCTTGCCCGCTTCCATCAGGTCAAAGCCTTTCTGGAAGTCATCGATGGGCAACTGATGCGTCAGCACCTTGCCCAGCGGAAAGCCGGACAGCACCAGTTGGGTCATCTTGTACCAGGTCTCGTACATCTTGCGGCCGTAGATGCCTTGCACGGTCAGGCCCTTGAAGATGATCTTGTCCCAGTCGCAGCCAGCGCCCTTCGGCATGATGCCGAGCATCGCGATCTTGCCGCCGTGGTACATGCAGTCGAGCATGTCGTTGAAGGCGCGCGGGTTGCCGCTCATTTCCAGGCCCACGTCGAAGCCTTCCATGTGCAGGTCGGCCATCACGTCCTTCAGTGACTGGTTGGCGACATTCACCACCCGCGTCGCGCCCATGTCAGCGGCCAGCTTCAGGCGGAAATCGTTGATGTCGGTGACCACCACATTGCGCGCGCCGATGTGCTTGCAGATGCCCGCCGCAATGATCCCGATCGGGCCGGCGCCGGTGATCAGCACGTCCTCGCCGATCACGTCGAACTCCAGCGCGCAGTGCGCGGCATTGCCGTAGGGATCGAAGAAGGCGGCCAGCTCGGACGGGATCTGATCCGGAATCGGCCACAGGTTGCTGACCGGCATCGTCATGTATTCGGCGAATGCACCATTGCGGTTGACGCCGATGCCCACCGTATTCGGGCACAGATGCGGACGCCCGCCACGGCAATTACGGCAATGCCCGCAGACGATATGACCCTCGGCAGACACGCGCTGGCCGACTTGGTAGCCGGTGACTGCCGAGCCAAGTTGCGCGATGCGGCCCACGAACTCATGGCCGATGGTCAGGCCGGGCTGGATGGTGCGCTGGCTCCAGTCATCCCACAAATAAATATGCAAATCGGTGCCGCAGATCGCGGTTTTTTCTAACTTGATCAGGACTTCATTCGGACCGGGCGTGGGCACCGGCACTTGCTCCATCCAGATGCCTTTGGCGGCTTCGCGCTTAACTAAAGCTTTCATATTAACTTGCGACATGGCTGTTCTCTTTCGATTTATCTTTCTATTTTACGCTTAAGTGAGGGCATTGCACGTGACTGAGGTCAGGGGGCAGCGGCGAGCAGGAATGGTCTAATAGGCGTTTGCAAGACGTTGGAGTGCGCTATGAGACTACACCCGTTGACCGCCGCGCTAGTGATAACAGGGCTAGGCTTGCTGATGACCACCGGTGCCGCACAAGCCGATGAGGGGATGTGGATGCCCCGCCAATTGCCGCAGTTGGCGGCGCAATTGCGGGCCGCCGGCTTCACCGGTGATCCCGCGCAGTTGGCGGATGTCACCCGGCCACCGTTGGCGGCGGTGGTGTCATTGGGCGGTTGTACCGCAAGCTTCGTCTCCCCGCGGGGTTTGGTCGTCACCAATCATCACTGCGCGATGGGCGCGATCCAACTCAACTCTACCCCGCAAAACAATCTCATCGAAAATGGCTTTGTTGCACCGTCGATGGCGCAAGAGGTCTCGGCAGGCCCGGCAGCACGGGTGTTTGTGACGGTGGGTTTCGACAATGTCACTGATCGCATGTTGGCTGGCGCCAAAGGCAAGACCGGGCGCGCCTATTTTGATGCGGTGGATGCCGCGAAAAAATCCGCAGTGGCGCGCTGTGAAATGGATGCCGGGCATCGCTGCAGCGTGGCGGATATGTATTACGGCAGCGCCTTTTATTTGATCAAGCAGTTGGAGCTCAAAGATATTCGTTTGGTGTATGCGCCGCCGGTGTCGATTGGCAATTATGGCGATGAAATCGACAATTTCATGTGGCCGCGTCACGTCGGTGACTTCTCGTTCTACCGCGCCTACGTCGGCAAGGACGGCAAGCCGGCGGCGTATTCACCGGACAACGTGCCTTACGTGCCGCCTGCGTATCTCACCGTCTCCACCGCACCGGTGAAGGCGGGCGATTTCGCGATGGTCGCGGGTTATCCGGGAACGACCTTCCGCCATCGCACCGCGTCCGAGTTTGCCGGCCAGATCGACTGGCTGCTGCCCAACCGCGTGGAGATGCTGGGCGGAATGATCCGCACGATCGAAGCGGCCGCCGCCGGCGACAAGGCGAAGGAGGTGCTGTACGCCTCCAACGTGGCTTCGCTGAAGAACAACCTCAAGCGCGCGCAGGGCGAACTGGAAGGCCTGCGCCGCAGCGATGCGGTGCGCGTGCGTCGCGCCGATGAGGACGCGATGCTGGCATGGTTGTCCAAACAGTCAAACAGCAAGCAGGCGCAAGCTGGCATCCGCGCGATGCAGCAGCAGCTCGATGCGGGTGAAGCCAACCGCGCACGCGATTTCGTTTTGCCGTTCCTGCGTCCGGGTCTGCTGGGCGCGGCGGTGCAGTTGCAGCGTCTTGCGCTGGAGCGCGGGAAACCGGATGCGCAGCGCGAAACCGGTTATCAGCAGCGCGACGAGCCGATGATCGAAGGCGGCCTGAAGCAGTTGCAGCGCCGCTTTGATCCCGAGGTCGAAAAAGCCACGTTGCGCTACGCCTTGAAGCGCTACTTCGCATTGCCGAAGGCGCAGCGCGTAGCCGAGTTCGATGCGGTGTTCGGTGCGAACGAAGCCGAGGCCGCGCAGCGGCTGGACGTGCTGTACGCCGGCACGAAGCTCGGCGACGAAGCCACCCGCTTGGGCGCGATGAAGCTGGATGCCGCCGCACTGGTCACCTCGAACGATGCGCTGCTCAAAGCCGCCGCTACCCTGCAACCGGCCTTGCTGCGGCTGGAACAGGAATCCAAGCAGCGCAATGGCGAACTGCTGCGGCTGCGCCCGTTCTACATGCAGACGCTGATCGCCTATCGCAACGCGCAGGGCAGGGCGGTGTACCCGGACGCCAATTCCACCCTGCGCGTGAGCTACGGCAAGGTCAGTGCGCTGACACCGCGCGACGGTGTGGATTATCGCCCCTTGACCACAGTGGCTGGCATCGTGGAAAAGCATACTGGCGTGGTGCCGTTCAATGCACCCAAGCCGTTACTGGATGCAATTGCCAAAGGTGACTTTGGGAGTACCGCTGATGCGCAATTGGGCACGCAGACGGTGGACTTCATGACCAATCTGGATACCACCGGTGGCAATTCCGGTTCGCCCGTCCTAGATGCGCAGGGCAGGCTGATTGGGCTGAACTTCGACTCCAATTGGGAAGCGGTCAGTGCCAGTTGGATGTTTGACCCGCGTTACAAGCGCGCCATCCATGTGGATATGCGCTATTTGCGCTGGATTCTGGCCAAAGTTTATCCGGCACCAAACCTACTAAAAGAAATGAACCTGCCAGCGGAATGAGCGTCGCTGACAACGTGATTGAAACCAACAGAAGGATGCAGACATGCGCAAGACAATGATGGCCACGGCGGTTGCATTGGCAGTCACCGGAATGGGGACTGCCGTCGCGGGCGAAGGCATGTGGGTGCCGCAGCAATTGCCGCAAATCGCCGGGCCATTGAAGAAGGCTGGCTTGAAATTAAGCCCCAAGCAATTGGCCAACCTGACCGGTGACCCGATGGGCGCGGTGGTGTCGCTGGGCGGTTGCACCGCCAGCTTTGTGTCACCGCAGGGTTTGGTGGCTACCAACCACCATTGCGCGTATGGCGCGATCCAGCTCAATTCCACCGCCGAAAAAAACCTGATTCGTGATGGCTTCAACGCCGCCACCCATGCCGATGAATTGTCGGCGGGGCCGAATGCGCGCATCTTTGTACTGGAGGCCATTACCGATGTCACCGCGCAGGCCAAGGCGGCGATGGCGACCGCCGGCAATGACCCACTCAAACGCGCGGACGCGCTGGAAGCCTTCGAGAAAAAAACCACCAGCGATTGCGAAGCCGAAGCAGGCTACCGCTGCCGGTTGTATAGCTTCATGGGTGGCAATACCTATCGGCTGTTCAAGAATCTTGAAATCAAGGACGTGCGTTTGGCGTATGCGCCACCCGCCAGCGTGGGCAAATTTGGTGGCGATATCGACAACTGGATGTGGCCGCGCCACACCGGCGATTTCAGCTTCTACCGTGCCTATGTGGGCAAGGACGGCAAACCGGCGGCATTTGCCAAGGACAACGTGCCCTATCAACCCAAGCATTGGTTGAAGATTGCCGACAAACCGCTGGGCGCAGGCGATTTTGTGATGGTGGCCGGCTATCCGGGCCGCACCGATCGCTATGCCTTGGTGGCGGAATTTGCAAACACCGAAAGCTGGCGGTATCCGGCCATTTCCAAGGCATTTAAAGACCAGATTGCCCTGGTCGAAGCGGCCGGCAAAAGCAACCCTGAGATCGCGGTGAAATACGCCAGCAGCATGGCAGGCTGGAACAACACCAGCAAGAATTTCGATGGCCAGTTGGAAGGCTTCCAACGCAATAATGTGTTGGCGATCAAACAGCGCGATGAGGCTGCCGTGTTGGGCTGGCTGCGTAGCCGTGGTGCTGCCGGCAAACCCGCACTGGCCGCGCACGATGCCTTGGTCAAATTGGTGGAATCTGGCAAGCGCACGCAAGAGCGCGACTTGGTGTTGGGCAGCTTCAACCGCACCGGCACCTTGGGTGTCGCGGTGATGTTGTATCGGGCGGCGATAGAACGGCAAAAACCCGATGCCGAGCGCGAGTCCGGCTATCAAGAACGTGACGTGCCCGGGATCGAAGGGTCGCTCAAGCAGATGGAGCGTCGCTACGACCCAACCATGGATCGCCAACTTCAGCAGTACTGGCTGGATCGTTATGTGGCATTGCCGGGAGAGCAACATGTGGCGGCGGTCGACGCCTGGCTGGGTGGCAGCGACAAGGCCAGCGCTGACAAGGCATTGACGCGATTGGATGGCACCCAATTGGGCAGGCTAGACGAACGCATGAAGTGGTTACAGGCCGACCGCGCTGCGTTTGAAGCCAGTACCGACCCGGCCATCCAATACGCGGTGGCAGTGATGCCCACGCTGCTGAAGATGGAAACCCAAGCCAAGGTGAACACCGGCGAAGCACTGGCGGCGCGCCCGGTGTATCTGCAAGCGATTGCCGATTACAAGCAAAGCAAGGGGGAGTTTGTCTATCCGGATGCCAATTCCTCGCTGCGCATCACCTTTGGCAATGTGAAGGGCTACACCAGCCTGACTGGCAAGGCCTACACGCCGTTCACCAAGCTGGAAGAAGTGGCCGCGAAGGAAACCGGCAAAGAACCCTTCGATAATCCCAAGGCACTGCTAGATGCGGTCAAGGCCAAACGCTATGGCGGTTTGGCGGATGCGCGGTTGGGGACGGTGCCGGTCAACTTCTTGTCGGACCTGGACATCACCGGCGGCAATTCCGGCTCGCCGGTGCTGGATGCGCAGGGCAAATTGGTGGGGCTGGCGTTTGACGGCACCATCGAGTCGGTGGCCAGCAACTGGGTGTTTGACCCGGTGATCACCCGCATGATCTCGGTGGATCAACGCTATATGCGCTGGATCATGCAAGAAGTGATGCCGGCCCCGCAGTTGCTGAAAGAACTGGGCGTGGCACCGAAGAAATGAGTTGATCGCCGGAACGCCCCTCTTCCTGTGGGAGAGGGGCGAGGGTGCGGCGCAAGCCTGCAGCGCAAGCCTGCAACGCAAATCAATCCGCATCAAACCCATAATCAAACGTGTAGTAGTGCTTGCCATCGATGATGTCGATGGCGATGCGCCCGTGCAGACCAGTGAGGGCATCGCTGCCAGTATCGGGCACCACGGTTAGGTCTAACGTCGGTTTGCCGCGCGTCATCACGCCATTGTGCTGGGCGAAAAAACTGCCGCGCCGGCCCTCCAACGTGCCTTCAATGCGCTCGATGGCCACATACGCGCCGGAACCCGCCACCTTCGACATCACTGCCAGCATATGCACCACGCTGCTGGCCTGAAGCGGGCCGTGGAACTGCTTATCAAAACGCATATGGCCGATGCGGGCGTCGCCACCCATGTCCAACTCGCCTTGCGGCGTGCGCTTGACCTCAAATTCACCCTTGGCTTGCATAGATCGATGCCGATTGCGGATGGAGCCGACACGATAGCCGGTTGCGCATCCCGTGCGCGCATTCTGCTAGCCTTGTGCGCTGCACAATTTGCTGGATTTGCCGCGCATGAACATACTCCTTGCCCGCCACGGCGAAACCCCGTGGAACGCCGAAGGCCGCTATCAAGGGCAGGTGGATATTCCCTTGTCCGAGGTTGGCATTAGCCAGGCTACCGCCTTGGGCCAACGCCTGCATGCGCTGCGCATCGACCGTGCAGTGGCCTCGCCGCTTGCACGCGCCACCCGCACTGCGCAGTTGGCATTGGGCGAATCTCGCGCCGCGCAATTGACCTTTGATGAAGGTTTGATGGAAATCGGCCATGGTGACTGGGAAGGGCTGCTGGCCAGCGAAATTGACGCGCGTGACCCGCAGCGCCTGCGCGCTTGGCGCGATGCACCAGATACGGTGCAAATGCCGGGGGTGGGCGGCGAGTCGTTGCAGCAGGTGTTTGACCGCGCATGGCCGGCATTTGCCCGCGCCTGCGCAGGTTTGAGCCACGATGACACCCTGCTGGTGGTGGCGCACGATGCGGTCAATCGCGTGCTGTTGTGCAAGGTGCTGGGCATCCCGCTGGCGCGGCTGTGGACGTTTCGGCAGGCACCCACCACGCTCAACTTGTTGCAAGGCGATAGTGTGGACACGCTGGACGTGGTGCGCCTGAACGATTGCAGCCACCACACCGCGTTTTTCGGCGAGGCCGTGCATCGGGCTTTGTAAGCGGCGCACTACAATAGTCGGATGTCCAAATCGCTCCCAAACTCGCTTCCTGAGTGGCTCGGCTACATCGAGCGCCAGCATCCCGCCACGATTGCCTTGGGCTTGGACCGTGTGCGCACGGTCGCCGCGCGCATGGGCTTGCAGCACCCGGCCACACACGTCATTAGCGTGGCCGGCACCAATGGCAAGGGCTCCACCGTGGCCTTGATCGAGGCCATCGCGCGTGCGCAGGGCTTGCGTGTGGGTGCGTACACCTCGCCGCATTTGCAGCACTACAACGAGCGCGTGCGTATTGATGGCGTGGATGTACAAGATGCGGCGTTGCTGGCGGGGTTTGCCGCGGTAGCGGCGGCGCGTGGCGACACCCCACTGACGTATTTCGAATACGGCACGCTGTGCGCGTTGTGGCTGTTTCAACGCGAGCCACTTGATTTGGTGGTGTTGGAAGTCGGCTTGGGCGGGCGCTTGGATGCGGTGAATTTGGTCGATGCCGACGCTGCCATCATCACCACCGTCGATCTGGACCACCAAGAGTGGTTGGGCCACGACATCGACACCATTGGTCGTGAAAAAGTCGGCATCGCGCGGGCATTCAAGCCACTGATCTTGGGTGATGATGACCCGCCGGCCAGCGTGCTGCGGCACGCCTATGCCATTGGCGCGCCGGCGTGGCGGATCGCCAATGATTTTTTTGCAGAGTCCGTGGATGCGCAGCATTGGCGTTGGCGCGAAGTGGGCTATGCGATCACGCTGCCACTGCCGATGCAGGCCTTGGGCGCGCCGGTGCAATTGCGTAATGCCGCCTGCGCGATTGCCGCGTTGCGCGCGCTGGATCTACCACTGGAAGATGCTGCCATCGTGCAAGGCGTGGCCAATGCCCGCATCGCCGGGCGCTTGCAGCGGTTTGAGCGCGCGGGTGTAGAAGTGCTGGTGGATGTGGGCCACAACCCGCAGGCCGCGCGTGCGCTGGCCGATTGGCTACACACGCAGCCGCAGCGGCGCACCGTGGCGGTGTATGCCGCACTGGCCGATAAAGACGCCTTGCCGGTGGTGCAGGCATTGGTGGACGGCGTGGCGCACTGGCATTTGGCCGGCAGCCAAAGCTATGGGCCGCGCGGGCAAAGTGCACAGGCACTGGTGCAACGGCTGGCGGGCAGCGCCGCTGCGGCCGGGCATTGCCATGCCGATGTGGCCACAGCACTTGCGGCCGCGCTGCAAGATGCCACAGCCCATGGGCGGGTGCTGGTGTTTGGTTCCTTTCATGCTGCCGCCCAGGCGATGCAATGGCTGAACGCGAGCGATTAGTTCGGTGCATTGGGCCGGTATAATTGCCGGCTGGATATCCCGCCTACCCACCACGGAATGCCAATGGATGCTTCGCTGAAACAGCGCCTGGTCGGCGCGGTCGTGTTGGTCGCATTGGCGGTCATCTTCCTGCCGATGCTGGTCAGGGGGCCCGCGCCAGAGAGTGGTGTCTCCAATGTGTCGATGCGGATTCCAGCCGAACCCAAACCTGCGGGTGAAGGTGAGGGCATGAGCCAGGATTTGCCCTTGATCACCCCGGCCGCAGCGCCCGCAGCAGGAGTGTCGGGGATGCCCACCCGTGTTGCCGAACCGGCAATACCCACGGCACCGGAAACAACAACACCCACGCCCATGGCCGCCGTTGCGGCGGGGGATTTTGCGGTCAATTTTGGCAGTTACGCCAGTACCGCCGATGCCGATAAAGTCATCGCCGCACTGGCCGCCAACGGCTTGCCGGGATATCGCGAGGCCGTGACAATCAACGGCAAACCCGCGCATCGGGTGCGTATCGGCCCATTTGCCGAGCGCGCACTGGCGGAATCGGCGCGGCTGCGATCCAAGCAGGTGCGAGGCGATCTCGAAGCCAAGGTGGTGACGTTGGATGCAGCCACGTCACCGGCTGATGCCGCGAAATCTGCGCCGCCATCCAACGCCAGTAACGACAGCAAGCCTGCAGAAAAAATTACAGAAAAGCCCACAGAAAAGCCCACAGAAAAGCCCACAAGCAAGCCAGAACCAGCGGCAAAGCCCAAGCCGGACGCGAAACCGGAAACCAAGCCTGAAACCAAGCCTGAAACCAAGCCGGAAGCGAAGCCTGAAACCAAGCCAGCAACCCCCGCAGCGGCCAAGCCGGAGCCACCTGCCAGCAAGCCGGCCAACCCGGCAGGCACCGGTTTTGTGGTGCAGATGGGGGCGTTTGCTTCGGCTACGGATGCCACTGCGCTGCGCGATACGCTGCGTAAAGCCGGCTTCAACGCCTTCACCGACAGCGTGCCCGGTGCCGATGGCAACTTGACCCGTGTGCGGGTGGGGCCGGTAATCAATCGCGCCGAAGCCGAAGCACTGAAAGCCAAACTTGAACAAGCGGGCAAGCCAGGCGGCATGATCCGTCCGCACCCCTGATCTGTCACCTCCACAGGAAATTCCCCCATGTGCGGCATCATTGGAATCGTCGGCCAAAGCGCCGTTGCCGGGCTGCTGTATGACGGCTTGACCATGCTCCAGCATCGCGGCCAGGACGCCGCCGGTATCGCCACCGCACACGGCACGCGCCTGCGCGTGCATCGCGGCAACGGGCTGGTGCGTGATGTGTTCGATGCCAAGGCGATGGCACTGCTGCAAGGCAATATGGGCATTGCCCATTGCCGCTACCCCACTGCCGGCAGCGAAGGCAGTGACGAAGCACAGCCGTTTTACGTCAACTCACCGTTCGGCATCGCGCTGGCGCATAACGGCAATTTGATCAATACCGAAGCACTGCGCCGTGAAGTGTTTGAACAAGACCGCCGCAATATCAATACCGGGTCCGATTCCGAAGTCCTACTCAATGTCTTTGCGCACGAGCTGGACACCCAAAAAGCACTGACCCCGGCGGCAGTATTTGCCGCACTGGAAGGGGTGAACCGCCGCGCCAAAGGCGGCTACGCGGTGGTGTGCTCGGTATTGGGTTTGGGTTTGGTGGCGTTCCGCGATCCGCATGGCATTCGTCCGTTGGTGTTGGGCAAGCGCAGCAGCGCCGCAGGGGATGAATACATCGTCGCCTCGGAATCGGTGGCACTGGACGTGCTGGGCTTTGAACGTGTGCGCGATGTCGAGCCGGGTGAGGGCATCGTCATCACCGATGCGGGGCAATTGCACGCGCAGCAGTGCGCACCACCTGCGGCGCACGCCACCTGCATCTTCGAGTACGTCTATTTCGCACGCCCGGACTCGATGATCGAGAACATTTCGGTGCACAAGGCACGCATGCGCATGGGCGTCACACTGGGTGAAAAAATTCTGCGTGAGCGCCCGGATCACGATATCGACGTGGTCATCCCCATCCCCGATACCAGCCGCGACTCCGCGCTGGAAATCGCCAACACGCTGGGCGTGAAATACCGCGAAGGCTTCATCAAGAACCGCTACGTCGGCCGCACCTTCATCATGCCGGGGCAGGGCGAACGTGCGAAGTCGGTCAAGCGCAAACTCAACCCGATTCCGTTGGAGTTTCGCAATCGCGTGGTGTTGCTGGTGGACGACTCCATCGTGCGCGGTACTACCAGCCAGCAGATCGTGCAGATGGCCCGCGATGCCGGTGCGAAAAAGGTCTATCTGGCATCGGCGGCACCGCCGGTGCGCTATCCCAATGTGTATGGCATCGACATGCCCTCCGCGGAAGAGTTGGTGGCGCATGGCCGCAGCGAGAAGGACATCGAGCAACTGCTGGGCTGCGACTGGTTGATCTATCAAGACCTCGCAGATTTGGAGGCCGCCGTCGCCGGGCCAAAATTTCCGGGCCGTAAATTTGATAGCTCGTGCTTCAATGGCGAATACGTGACCGGGATCGAGCCGGATTACTTTGAACGCATCCAGCAATTGCGCTCGGATGAGGCCAAGAAAAAGCGCCGCGCAGCGTGACGTTGTTCGAAGCGGCCTGCGCCTGCCTCAATGCTGCCACAGCGGATGACAAGCCCGCGTTGACCTTGGCGATGGCCGCGGCGTTTGCGCGCGGCGGCTTGACCATCGAACACGATGCCCCCGCGCCCGACCGCATCCACATGCCGGGCCGCCCGGCCACACCCAAGTTGGTGCATCCGCGTGACCTGCCGCGCCGCGGTTTCGGCACCAATGAGGGCCGCGCCGCCTTCATCCACGCGGTGGCGCATATCGAATTCAACGCAATGGATCTGGCGTGGGATGCGGTGTATCGCTTTCGCGGATTGCCGGCGCAGTTTTATGCCGACTGGGTCGGCGTGGCGCGGGATGAGGCGCGGCACTTCAACCTACTGCGCGCACGCCTGCGTGAACTCGGTTACGACTACGGCGATTTTGATGCCCACAACGGGCTATGGGAAATGGCCGAAAAGACCGCGCACGATGGTTTGGCGCGGATGGCGCTGGTGCCGCGTGTGCTGGAAGCGCGCGGGCTGGATGTCACGCCGGGGATGATCGTGAAATTGCGCGGCTTGGGCGATGACGCCACTGCCGACATTCTGGAAGTCATCTTGCGCGAGGAAATCGGGCACGTCGCCGCCGGCAGTCGTTGGTACCGCTGGTATTGCGAACGTGCCGGCGTTGAACCGAAAGCGCGCTTCCGTGAATTGCTGCGCGAATATGCCAGCGGCGTGCTGCACAAACCCTTCAACACCGATGCGCGGTTGCAGGCCGGGTTTGACTTGGAAGAGCTGGAGAGTTTGCTGGCGGCGGCGGATTGATTGAACGCTGGGAGAACTCCGAGTACGTTCGCGACAGCCTGTTCCCTTCCGCGAATGTCCCCCGGCATCGGCCTTGCGGCCGCTGCCTCCGCCTTGATTTCGCTACAGGGAACAGGCTGTCACGAACGTACTTTGCGATGCACGTGTTATCGCTCAGGAGAATGGTGTCAACACCGGGTGGTTGGCATCCACCCGCAACACCGAGCCCTGCGCGTACCAATCGCCCAGCACGATGCGGCTGCATCCGTGGCCTTCATCATGGATCGCCGGGCGATGGGTATGGCCGTGGATCATCCGCGTCACCCCAAAGCGCGCAAACCAGTCCTGCACCGTGGCCGGCGTGACATCGGTGATCGTCTCCGATTGCCCGCTGGCCTGCAGTTCGCCATAGCGGGCACGGCTGGCGGCGCGGGCCTGCTCGGCAAAGGCCAGCCGTGCTGCCAGCGGCTGCGCCAGAAATTGCGCCTGCCAGTGCGGATCGCGCGTTTGCGCGCGGAACTGCTGGTACGCGGTGTCGTCGCTGCACAGCAAATCGCCGTGCAGAAGCAGCGTCGGCGTGCCGTACAGGTCGATGATGGTGGGATCGTCCAATACCGTCATCCCGCAGCGTGCCGCGTAGCCCGTGCCCAGTAGAAAATCACGATTGCCGCGGATGAAGAACACCGGCACGCCTGACGCGCTGAGTGCGTGCAGTTTTTGCGCCACCATCGCACCGGCCTCCGACGGGTCATCGTCGCCCACCCAAGCTTCAAACAAGTCGCCCAAGATGTACAGCGCATCGGCACTCCGCGCTTCGTTGTCCAGAAAGTGGCCAAACAATTGCGTGATGGCCGGTCGTTCGGCATCCAAGTGCAGGTCGGCAATAAACAGCGTGGTCATATCCGGATTGTAGTGGCGTGCGCGGGCTAAAATGCGCGATTCCCTGTCCCGATCCCGAACATGACCACCCGCACCCGTTTCGCCCCATCGCCCACCGGCTATCTGCACATCGGCGGCGCGCGCACCGCGCTGTATTGCTGGCTGGAGTCGCGCCACAATGGCGGGCAGTTCATTTTGCGGATCGAGGACACCGACCGCGAACGCAGCACGCAGGCCGCCATCGACGCGATTCTGGAAGCGATGGACTGGCTGGGGCTGGACTACGACGAAGGCCCGATTTATCAAACCCATCGGCTTGATCGCTACAAAGAGGTTGCCGAGCAATTGGTCGCTTCCGGCCACGCCTATTACGCCTACGAAACCAAGGAGGAACTCGAAGCCATGCGCGCGGTGGCCGAAGCCGCGAAAGAAAAACCGCGCTACAACGGTGCCTATCGCGACGCCAACGCCGGTTGGCGTGATGATCCCAACCGCGTCATCCGCTTCAAGAATCCGCTCGATGGCGTGGTGGCTTGGGACGACAAGGTCAAAGGCCGCATCGAGATCACCAACAGCGAGCTGGACGATCTGGTGATCTTCCGCAGCGACGGCTACGCCACCTACAACTTTGCGGTGGTGGTGGACGACATCGACATGCGCATCACCGATGTGGTGCGTGGTGATGACCACGTCAACAACACCCCGCGCCAGATCAATATCTACAAGGCGCTGGGTGCGCCGGTGCCGCATTTTGCGCACCTGCCGATGATCCTCGACGAGCACGGTGCCAAGCTGTCCAAGCGCACCGGCGCGGCCGACGTGATGCAGTACCGCGACGCCGGCTACCTGCCGCATGCGTTGCTGAACTATCTGGTGCGGCTGGGCTGGTCGCACGGCGATCAGGAGATTTTCTCGATCGAACAAATGCAGTCGCTGTTCGATCTGGCCGACGTCAACGCCAAGGCCTCGCGGCTGGATCCGGCCAAGTTGGGTTGGCTCAATCAGCAATACCTGAAGGCCGATGACCCCGAGGCCGTGGCTCAGCACCTGTTGTGGCATTTGCAGCAGGCCGGCTATGACCTCGAGCACGGCCCGAAGCCGGCGGAACTGGTGATCGCGCTGCGCGAGCGTGCGCAAACGCTGAAAGAAATCGCCGAGAAATCCGCGGTGTGGTTTGGCCCATTGACCGAGTACGACGAAGCCTCGGTGGCCAAACACTTCAAAGACGCGGCGCGCGAGCCACTCACGCAAATGCGCACGCGGCTGGCCGCGCTGGCGGACTGGGCGCCCGAGCCCATCCATGACGTCGTCAAGGCCGTGTCGGAAGCACTGGGGATTGGGATGGGCAAGATCGCGCAGCCGCTGCGGGTGGCCATCACCGGGACGCAAGTCAGCCCGGATATCGGCTGGACGGTGTATCTGTGTGGGCGCGGGGAAGCGCTCAAGCGGATCGACGCTGCCATTGCCATGCTGCCGGCGGCATAATCGCCGCGATGGCCACCCAACCACACACCTGCATCGACCCGCACCACCACGTCCACGACGCGCAAGGTTTTGTGGTGGCGGTGGAGCGCGCCTGTAGTGAGCGTGGCTTACGCTTGACCGCCATTCGTGCCCGTGTGCTGGGCCTGATTGCCGCAGCCGGCCAGCCGATCAAGGCCTATGACCTGCTCGACAAAGTGCGTGATGGTGAAGGTGCGGGTGCGGCGGCACCACCCACGGTGTACCGCGCCTTGGATTTTTTGCTGGCCAACGGCTTCATCCACAAGTTGGAATCCATCAACGCATTCGTGGCTTGCCACCACCCCAATGCCGCGCAGCATTCGGTGCCGTTCCTGATTTGCAACCGTTGCCATGCGGCCACTGAGCTGGAAGATGCCGGCATCGTTGCTACCCTCGATGCCGCCGCGCGCGCATTGGGCTTTGCGCCACAAGCGCAGACGTTGGAAGTGCACGGCCTGTGCGCGCGTTGCGCACAGGCCGCTTGAGCATCAGAAGAACACCCGCACCCCAAACCCAAGACTGCGGCCCGGCAGCATCACCTCGTCCTTCAGGAACGAGGTATGCACACGGGCGATTTGGTTGGTCAGGTTGCTGGCATCGGCGAACACTTCCCAACTGACATTGCCGGTATCGAAGTGGCGTGCGGCATGCGCATCCACCAGCGTGTAGCCGGCGGTCGGGGTTTCATTGACTGCGACGTTGCTTTGCCGGTTGGTGCGGGTGGCCCCCAGCGAGGCACGCCAGCCCATATGTTCCCAGCGCAGTTGCGCACCCAGACGCGACGGGGCGATACGGGGCAGATTGCCACCGTGGGTCAACGTAGCGCGCACGCTGTCGCCAAACACGCGCAAGTCCCAGTCGCCGCTGTCGTTGGCGGCCAAGTGGAAGGTAGCTTCCCCTTCCAGACCACGGAAATTGGCATCGTTTTGCATCCATTGGCGAATCGGCAGGTCTTTGTCGGCTTCGTCCCAATGCCATGTGGTGCCGGTATCGGCCAAATAGATGAAGCCGCGAATGCGGTTGTAGTAGGCCGAGATGCTGGCCTCCACGCGTGGCGTTTGATAGTGCAGACCCAATTCAACTTGGTTGGTCGCTTCCTTGCGCAAGTTGGCATTGCCGACTTCGTAGGCAAGCGTGGCGATATGCGGGCCATCGGAGAACAGTTCTTCTTCCACCGGGGCGCGTTCGGCATGGTCGAAGTTGGCGGTCAGTTTCCAACTGGGATCCAGCTTCCACGCGCCGGCCAGCGAGAGACTCAACGGATTGAAGCTAAGCGAAGCGCCGCCGGTGGGGCTGGATTTCACTTGGTCGACACGGGCGCCAAGATCCAGCTGGACATCGCCAATATTGCGTCGTGCTACAGCAAAGACACCCTGCGCGCGGGTGCTGGTTGCGGGGATGAACGCCTCTTCACCAATGGCCAGAAACGTGCCGGCCGAGGCTTGCGCACCCACCGCGCCTTGCCAGTGTTCGGCGCTGCCAAAACTGGCTTCGATGCGCACCTCATTGGCATTTTTACGGAAGAGGGTGCCGGGTTGGTCATCTTCAAACTCGGTGTGTTCGTAGCCGGTATGGCCGACTGCAAAGCGCAGCCCATTGCCATCGCCCCACAGGTTGCGCAGCGCACCTTTCAGTTCGTAGTGGTCTTGCCGCATTTGCAAATGCACGCCATCGGTACCCGCTGCCGGGTCGCCGGGTTCGCCCGGGTTGCCGTAATTGTCTTCAAAGCGCGCGGCAGAGAGGCCCACGTAACCCCAGTCGCCCACCAGCGAGCCACCCAACGCGCCAGAGCGGGTGTCGATGAATGCGTTGCGCTGGCGGCTTTGCGGGGTGTCATAGTCCTGCGCGTGGCGATACACCGCATCGGCATGCAGGGCAAAGCGGTCATTCCCGCCATCGACGCGCGCCATGCTGGTATTGCCGCCTTGATCGCCGGCAAAGAAGCGGGTTTCCGCGCGGCCACTGAAGCCGTTGTCGATCGCATCAGTGGGGATGCGGCCATCGACCACATTGACCGCACCACCAATCGCGCCGCTGCCATACAGCAAGGTGGCCGGGCCTTTCAGCACCTCGATCTGGTCGGCCAAAAAGGGCTCGACCGCCGGGGCGTGGTCCTGGCTGACGCTGGAAACATCTTGCGAGGCCAGCCCGCCGTTGAGGATGGCCACGCGCGGGCCATCCATGCCACGGATGATCGGACGGCCCACGCCGGGGCCGAAATTGGAGCTTTGCACGCCCGGCACACTGGACACGGTTTCGCCAAGACTGGCGGCGCGATTTTCATCGAGGCGTTCGCCGGTGAGGACTTCGGTCGGTTTGCTGAGGGTGTCAGCGGTATCACCCAACAGACTGGCATTGACCACCACGCCGGAAATTTCTTTGATGTGCTCGTCGCCAGACTTACTGGCGGTATGGCGGGTATCACTGGCTGGTGCCGAGGTGGGTGCGTGGGGCGTACTCTGCTCGGGAGCGGATTGAGCGACAAGGGGCAAGGTGGCTTGTTGCGCGTGGGCGCTGGGGAGCAGCGCGAGGGTCAGCGCCAATGTCAAGCTGGCACGTTGCATCGGGGGAGGGGGGCAGCGCATCGGTGTAGGGGTTCCAAAAATGAGGGAGGGAACTTGCTGGAAGATTGAAAATGTTATAACATAACAATAGTAATGCTTGCCCACTGCCTAAAGTCATGCCTCCAATGAGCCGCCGTATCGATGTGTTGCTCGACCGCCTAGGTGCCACAGGCTCGTTGCTGTGTGCCATCCATTGCGCTCTGCTGCCACTGCTGATCGCAGTGCTGCCCTCGATAGGCATGGCTGCGTGGTTGGGTGATGGGTTTGAAACCGGATTTGTGTTGTTTGCGACATGCTTTGGGTTGTCGGTATTAGCGTGGAGCTATCGCCGGCATCGGACAATGCATGCGCTGGCCTTGCTGCTGCCTGGCCTGGCGGTGTTGTGGGTCGGTATCTTGTATGCACCGTTGCACCATTCGCTGTTGCCACATGCGCTGGCAATGACCGCCGGCGGTACCTTGGTGGGACTGGCGCACGTTAGCAATCTGCGCCTGAACCATCGGCATGTGCATGGTCCGGCCTGCGCCCATCGAGCGTGCTAGAATGCTGGGCCTCGCGCGCGGCGCGATCTACTCAACACGAACCGATTCAGGAGCAACACGATGGGCAAGGGCGACCGCAAGACAGCCAAGGGCAAGCGCTATAACGCCAGCTATGGCAATTCGCGTTCACATTCGGTAACCAAGGCTGCCGGCACTGCCGCTGCGCCGGTCACCAAGAAGACGGTGAAGGCACCGGCCAAGAAAGTTGTGGCCAAGAAAGCGTAATTCACCGCGTTGGTGTTGCTTGCCGAAAGCCCCGCACTGCGGGGCTTTCGCATGTGTGCAGGATTATTTTCCAGCACCGGCTTCGATGGCTGTCCAAGTGCGCAACAAATTGCCGCCAAGAATTTTGCGGATGTCGGCATCGTGATAACCGCGCGCCTGTAGCCCGGCGACGAAGTTGGGGTAGTCGGCTACGCTTTTGAGTTCGGTGGGTAATTCGCCATCGACGCCGTCGAAATCCGAACCAATGCCGATGTGATCGACCCCAATCAATTTCACCCCGTAATCGATCTGGTCGAGTACTTGCGCCAAGGTGCTGGTGCGCGCTGGATGGGTATTTGCCCATTCTTTTTCGAAGGCATCACGGCTTTGCTCTGGCTGGCCCTGCGCCTTACGCATGGCATTGCGTTGGTTGAAGTCGTTGATGGCGCGAAAATGCGCCTGGGTCACGGCGGCACTGGCCGGGTCGATGAAAGGGGTGCCGAATGGGATCTGCACCACGCCCCCCTTGGCTGCTACGGCACGCGCAAGTTCATCACTGATATTGCGTTCAAAGCCGGGGGTGAAATGACGGAACGCCGAGTGGCTGGCAATCACTGGCACGGTGCTGATACGAATGGCCTCCGCTGCCGAGGCATCGGCGAGGTGTGACACGTCCACCATGATGCCGACGCGGTTCATTTCGGCCACCACCTGTCGGCCAAAGGGACTCAAACCATTCCACTGCTTGTCCTGCACATAGGATGAGTCAGCGATGCGGTTGTTGGCACTGTGCGCCAAGGTGATATAGCGCACGCCGCGATTGAAGAAAAACTGCACATTGGCCAGTTTGTCCCCCAGCGGCGCGCCGTTTTCCATACCCAGCGGCAGCAGCACATGCCCATTTTGGCGTAAGCGTTGTGCATCTTTGGGGGAAGTGAGCAAGGCAAATTTATCAGGATGCCGCTGTACCAAGGCTTCGATACTGTCGATCATCTGGTTTGCGGCCTGCCAAGCCGTGCCCTCCGCGTCTTGTTTGGCGGAGGTGTAGATCGACATGAAGGCCACGTCCAATCCACCTGCGCGCGCGCGCGGATAGTCGAATTCGCGGGCCTGCGCCGGAGCACCAAGATCGGTCCAGTGATCCAGTAAATTCTCGGGTGCATCGATATGGGTATCCACGATGATCGCGCTGTGTGCCAGCTTGCGCGCGGCGTCGGTGGCTTGTGCGTGGGCAAGCGGGGTAAACAATAGGCAAGCGACGGCAAGCAAGGTCAGGCGCATCATGGTCTCCAATCGTTAGGGCTGCAGCTGGCCGGCCACATACACGCCAGCGGCCAACCGACCGCCCAGCCAATAGCATAATTCCGCCGGGTGGGCGACATCCCAAGCCACCAGATCCGCGCGCTGGCCCACCCGCAACAGCCCGCGGTCATGCAGGCCCAGCGCCTTGGCCGCATGCACGGTGGCCCCGCGCAGGGCTTCTTCGGGCGTTAATTTGAAGTGCGTGCAAGCCAGTTGCATCGCTTGCCGCAGCGACAGCAACGGCGAAGTGCCGGGGTTGCAGTCGGTGGCCACCGCCATCGGCACGGCGTGCGCGCGCAGCAGCGCCAGCGGTGGCAGTTGGGTTTCGCGCAAGACATGAAACGCGCCCGGCAGCAGCACCGCCACGGTGCCGGCCTGCGCCATTGCGCGCACGCCATCTGCGTTGGTGTATTCGATATGGTCGGCAGACAGGCCGGCAAATTCGGCGGCCAGTGCGGCACCGCCCAGATCGCTGAGTTGATCGGCATGCAATTTCACTGGGATGTCCAATGCGCTTGCGGCGGCAAACACCCGCCGCGTCTGCGCGGGCGAAAACCCGATGCCCTCGCAAAACGCATCCACCGCATCCACCAAGCCTTCGGCATGCAGTTGCGGCAACCACGCGATCACCGCGTCGATATAGCCATCGGCGTCGTCCGCAAATTCCGGCGGCAGTGCGTGTGCGGCCAGATAGGTCGTGCGCACGGTGATGTTCAAGTGTTCGCCCAATTGGCGCGCCACCCGCAGCATTTTGCGTTCGTTGGCAAGGTCCAAGCCGTAGCCGGATTTGATCTCCAGCGTGGTTGCGCCATCGTGCAGCAATGCTTGTGCGCGCGGCAGCGATTGCCGCAGCAGTGCATCCTCGCTGGCGTTGCGCAGCGCGCTGACACTGGCGCGAATGCCGCCGCCGGCGCGGGCGATGGCCGCGTAGCTGGCGCCGTTCAAACGCATGTCGAACTCGCCGGCGCGGTTGCCGGCAAACACCAGATGGGTGTGGCAGTCGATCAGGCCGGGGGTCAGCAGACGGCCGGCCAAATCGGTCACCTGGGTCGCGCTGGCATCGGCAGGCAGCGCGTGCATCGGCCCCACCCACGCAATGCGGCCATCGGCGCAGGCCAGCGCGCCATCTTCGATCCAACCAAACGGTGTTTCGCCATCCAACGTGGCCAAATGGGCGTGGGTCAGCAACAGATCCCAATGGGGCGTAGACATGCGGGGCGGTTCCATGGCGTGCGGGGATAACCCAATTATTGCAGGCCGCGCACAGTGGGCCGATACAATGCGCGCATCCACACGTTGGGATTGCCATGAACACACCGATTGCAGGCTGGCGCGGCCGCATTGACCTCCCCGAGGACGCTTCCACCCGGCGCTGGCATCAAGCGGTGCAAGAGCTGGTTACCGAAGCTGCGCCCGGGGTGGCGGTGCTGGGGTTTGCCTGCGATGAAGGCGTGCGCCGCAACCATGGCCGCGTGGGCGCTGCCGAAGGTCCGGCAGCGTTGCGCGCGATGCTTTCCAACTTGCCGGTGCTGAATGCTGCGCCGTTGTACGACGCCGGCACCGTGGCCTGCACCGATGGTGATCTGGAAACCGCGCAACATCGCTATGCCGAGGCCATGGCCGCGGTATTGGATGCGGGGCATTTTGCGGTGGGTTTGGGCGGCGGGCATGAAATCGCTTTCGCCAGCTATCAAAGCTTAGCCAAGCATCTGGGCGCGCGCCGCCCGCGCGTGGCCATCGTCAATATCGACGCCCATTTTGATTTGCGCAAACAAGACCGAGGCAGCAGCGGCACGCCGTTTTTGCAGGCCATCGAACACGCACGTAGTCTGGGTTTGCCGCTGCAGTATTTGGCCTATGGCATCAGTGCCTCGGCCAATACGCGGGTGTTGTTTGATAGCGCCGATCAGTTAGGCGTGCACTATGTGATGGATGATCAGTTGGGCGTGCTGGAATTGCCGCAGCGGCTTGCCGAACTACGCGAAAAATTGGCCGATGCGGATGTGATTTATCTCACCATCGACATCGATGGTCTGCCGCATGCAATGGCCCCGGGCGTGAGCGCGCCGGCGGCACGCGGTGTACCGATGGAGGTGGTGGAGCCACTACTGGATGCGGTAGCCGCCACCGGCAAATTGAAGTTGATGGATGTGGCCGAACTCTCGCCGCCATTGGATCGTGACAACGTGACGGCCCGCGTGGCGGCGCGTTTGATCCATCGGGTGACGCATGCGGTGATACGCCAACGGCAATCCAGCAACGGGGCGTGATACCCGCGCAGACCTATTTGTGACGCAATGCAGGCAGCAGTGGGGTGATATCACCGTCATTGGCCTCGGCGGGCAATTGCAGCAAGCGCATCAGTAGCGGATACACATCCACATTGTCGAACACCGGCAATGTCACCCCCTGTGCAAATGCGGGGCCTGCGGCAATGAACGTGGCGCGCATCTGCGGCAGTTCCGGGTCATAACCGTGCGAGCCGCGCGTAGTCGGTGGTTGCTGCATCCGATAGCTGTACTTCTTAGGCCACAGCGCATCCCAGCCCATATCCATCTGGCAGACGATGGCGGGAATGCGCGGGTGCGAGCCGTAATGCCAATGTGTAGGCAATTCGTGTTTACGCCAGCATTGGTAATGCGGGTGGCGGCCCAATAGCTGTTGTTCTGCGGCAGTGGTTTTGCCGGGCAGTGGCGCAAACGAAATCACCTGGCCATCGCTGACGGCGGTGGCGATATCGGCGGCAACCATGTCGGTGGTGGCGATGGCTTGGCCGGCCGGCACGGTGGCAAAGCCGTGATCGGAGACCACCAGCAAATTGGTGGTGGCCAGTGCGTCGTGGGTGCGCAGGCCTTGCAGCAACGTCGCAAGCGCAGTGTCCACTTCGTGCCGGGCAGAGATCGCTTGCGTAGACTCCGGCCCGTGGTTGTGACTGGCCTCATCCACTTGATCCAAATACATCGTGACAAACCGAGGCCGCTGCCGGGCCGGTAGGGCCAACCATTGCAATACCTGCTGCACACTGTCGCTGGCACGAGTGCCGTCGTGGTATTGCCGCCACTGCCAGGGGCGGGTGCCCGCAATCGCCGCTTCACTGCCCGGCCAGAACATGGTGGCGCTGCGCTGCCCCGCGCGTTGCACACTGACCCACACCGGAGTGGCCCCCTGCCACCAGCCGCTGGCCTCCACCGCGTCGCGGTCAGCCGTGCGGAAACTGCCAAGAGCCGCGTCGGCCATCGAGTTGTGCACCAAACCGTGGTGGTTTGGGCGCAGCCCCGTCACCAAGGTGTAATGGTTGGGAAATGTCAGCGACGGGTAAGACGGTCGCATTCCCTCTGCACGCACATTGGCAGCCCCCAACGCCGCCAGCGTGGGCATTTGCGCAGGTGTGATGTCGGTTGGGCGCAACCCATCCACCGACACCAGCAATACAGTAGACGCCGGAGATGCTGGCGGTTGCGATGCACAACCGGCCAGCATCAAACATGTGAGCGCAACAGCGCGAAGCAATAGGGTGGGCATGGTGGGCATCATAGTGATAGCGGCGTTCCGGTTTTGCTGCACAACCCGTCGAGTAGGTGATGCAAAGAGGCTTCATGAAACGCACGAAAGCGTTGCGCATCAAAATTAAAGCGACCGGCGCGATACAGCGCAATCAAGCCGTGCGAATGCGCCCACAGGCTCATCGCGATATCCCAGGGGTCGCCTGCGCGCAGCAGGTGGTGGTGTTGTGCGTGCAGCACGGCATCGTGGATCACGTTGGCGGTGGGCGAGCGGCCGGCGCGGAAGTCTTCGGGGTAGCGGCGGGCATCGCTGCGGCGGGCGGAGAATGCGTAGTCGAACAGATGCGGGTAGGCCAGCGCGTAATCCAGATAAATGCGTTGGCTGGCCAGCAGGCGCGTGCGTGGGTCGTGGCTTTGGCGTTGTGCGTCCCAGTGGCGGGTGATTTCGTGGAAGCTGTCATCGCAGATGCGCCGTAGCAGGGCGTCGCGGTTCTTGAAGTGGCGATAGATCGCCATTGGGCTGATGCCGACCCGCGCCGCAATTTTGCGCATGCTCACGGCATTGGCGCCTTCGCGTTCAAACAGGATGCGGGTGGCGTGCAGGATGCGGGTGGCGGTATCTGGTTGCGGCATGCGTACAGCGTACACATTGGGTGGAAATTTGCGTGAATTTATGCCGTGCGGGGCAAATTTCGCCAAATGTTCACTGTTGCCCAATGGGCGTGCGGCGCAAACTTAATCCACCCGTTTTCGCAGCCGGATAGCCGCCATGACCACCCATAATCGCCACGACCCTTCCCGCAGCATTCGCGCGCCACGCGGCAACCAGCTCACCTGCAAAAGCTGGCTGACCGAAGCGCCGTTCCGCATGTTGCAGAACAACCTCGACGCGGAAGTGGCTGAAGATCCTGCCTCGCTGGTGGTGTACGGCGGCATTGGCCGCGCCGCGCGCGATTGGGCCTGCTACGACAAGATTCTGGACACCTTGAAGACTTTGGGCGACGACGAAACCTTGCTGGTGCAGTCGGGCAAGCCGGTGGGCGTGTTCCCCACCCATGCCGACGCGCCGCGCGTGCTGATTGCCAATTCCAATCTGGTGCCGCATTGGGCCACATGGGAGCACTTCAACGAGCTCGATAAAAAGGGTTTGATGATGTACGGGCAGATGACCGCCGGCAGCTGGATCTACATCGGCAGCCAGGGCATCGTGCAGGGCACCTACGAAACCTTTGTCGAGATGGGCCGCCAGCATTACGGCGGATCGCTGCAAGGCAAGTGGATTTTGACCGCCGGCCTCGGCGGCATGGGCGGCGCACAGCCGTTGGCGGCGTCGCTGGCCGGGGCGTGTTCGCTCAATATCGAATGTCGGCAGTCGAGCATCGATTTCCGCCTGAAGACGCGCTATGTCGACGAACAGGCCAGCGATATTGATGACGCGTTGACGCGCATCGCGAAATACACGGCGGCCGGTGAAGCCAAGTCCATCGCGCTATTGGGCAATGCCGCAGAAATTTTGCCGGAATTGGTCAAGCGCGGCGTGCGCCCGGATTGCGTCACCGATCAAACCTCGGCACATGATCCGGTGCACGGCTATCTGCCGATGGGCTGGAGTGTCGAGCACTGGCTGGCCGAGCAAAAAACCAACCCGGAAGGCGTGCGTGACGCGGCCAAGCAATCCATGCGCGTGCATGTGGAAGCGATGCTGGCCTTCCACGCGCAGGGCATCCCGACCGTCGATTACGGCAACAACATCCGCCAGATGGCGTTTGATGTCGGCTGCGAGAATGCGTTCGCCT
>Ga0208825_1000402_pt1 | contig 42671 bp, 32 predicted proteins | sample AD_UKC113_MetaG_FD_184450 | JGI IMG/M metagenome (GOLD analysis project Ga0208825, IMG submission 184450) | Active sludge microbial communities of municipal wastewater-treating anaerobic digesters from Hong Kong - AD_UKC113_MetaG (SPAdes)... | ecosystem: Engineered > Bioreactor > Anaerobic >... | reverse complement strand
GCCTCGATATTTACGGTGTGAAAAACATTCGTCAGGTAACCGGTTTTTTCAACGACGAACTGAAACTCGATCGCACACAGGTTGATATTTATCAAGAATTTTTGAAAGACCAGTCAACGTTTGAACTCGATTTTGCCGACGTCAAAGGCCAAGAAAATGTGAAGCGTGCACTGGAAGTTGCCGCTGCCGGAGGTCACAATATTTTGATGATTGGAAGTCCGGGAGCCGGCAAATCGATGATGGCCAAACGAATGCCGTCCATCTTGCCTCCCTTTTCGATAGGTGAAGCACTCGAAACAACCAAAATACACAGCGTAGCAGGGAAACTCGAGGGGAACACCGCTCTCATGTCGCGACGGCCTTTCCGATCGCCTCATCACACCATCAGCGATGTAGCACTTGTGGGCGGCGGGACTTATCCTCAGCCTGGCGAAATAAGTTTGGCACACAATGGAGTCCTGTTTCTCGACGAGCTTCCCGAATTCAACCGAAGTGTGCTCGAAGTGATGCGCCAGCCACTCGAAGACAGAAGAATAACCATCTCGCGTGCAAAATTTTCGGTAGAATATCCGGCAAGTTTTATGTTGGTTTCGGCCATGAACCCGTGTCCGTGCGGATACTACAATCATCCCGAAAGAGCTTGTGTTTGTCCGCCCGGAGCCGTACAAAAATACCTGAACAAAATCTCGGGACCACTTCTCGACCGCATCGACATTCATATCGAAATCATTCCGGTACCGTTCGAAAAAATATCGGACAAGACACCGGCCGAACATAGTACCGCCATACGCGAACGCGTGATCATGGCTCGGAAAATTCAGGAAGAACGTTTTAAAGATATAGACGGCATCTACTGCAATGCACAGATGACCAGCAAAATGCTGCAAAAATATGCTTCGCCCGACGAAGCAGGTTTAAAGCTGTTGAAAACGGCCATGGAGCGACTAAGCCTTTCGGCTCGTGCCTACGACCGCATTTTGAAAGTTTCGCGCACCATTGCCGATTTGGACAATTCCGAAAAAGTGTTGCCCCATCATCTTGCCGAAGCGATAAATTATCGCAATTTGGATCGAGAGACATGGGCAGGCGGATAATACCGGTCATTCCGAAGTCGGATTGAAACAGAGATGAAAGAAGATTTACGTTACGATCGACTTTTCTCGAAAGCAGCTTTACTGGATAGTGAAGAAGCTTTCGAGGAGCTTTTTTTCGAATTTTTCCCGACGCTTTGCGTATATGCTTCCAACATAGTGGGCGACAATGAAACAGCCCGCGACATTGTGCAGGAAGTGTTTTTCAATATCTGGAAAAATCGGAAAAAAATCGAATTGGAATCGTCTTTTCGCAACTTTATCGTAACGGCCGTGCGCAACCAGTGCACCGACATCTTGCGCAAGCGCACGGTAATCGACCGCTTTGCCACCCGATCACCCTCAACAATGGAACCATCGGAACAATCGCCTGAAGAAATCTATACCATCAATGAGCTGGAGCAAATCATCGGAAAAGCAATTCAAAAACTTCCGCCCAACATTCGCGAAGCATTCGAGATGAATCGCTTCAAGGGAATGACCTACAACGAAATTGCGCAACATATGTCGCTTTCTCCAAAAACCATCGAGGCCTACATCAGCAAAGCTCTAAGCATTTTGCGTGTCGAGTTGAAAGACTATTTGCCTTTATTCTGTTTGTTTCTTTAACGACATAAACTCCTTAATAGTTTATAAATTAACTTGTTAATATGAAGAAATTAAGGGTACATTAAGTCACTTTTCCTGTTTTCTTCCTAATCTTGATGTCTTAATGGTTTAAAAATTTAATGGTTTGATAAAAAATTTACTTTTTTCATAGGGTATTTGACAAGTGAAACGTCAAGTCTATAAAAGGTGTAAATGGAATATAACGAATCATCTATTTTTTCGTATTTACAAGACAATCTATCGGCCGATGAAAGACGAGACTTCGAGCTGCAATTACAGCAGTCTCCCGAACTCAGAAAGAAATTCGATGAAATTGCCCGAATATATACTCTATCCGAAAATCTAATCCGGCAACGTGAAGTGAATACGCAAGCAGCATGGGACCAGCTTTATCGGCGTATTAAGAGAAGCAAAACCATGCAGTCGATTTGGAATTTCACCCGAACCGCCGCTGCCATTCTTCTTCCGCTTTTTTTGATTTATCAATATTTTCTGTTGCCCGAAATCAATCGGAACAAGATACAACAAACTATTACCGTAACTTCAGCACCGGGCACAGTCACCAAAACGGTGCTTCCCGATGGCAGCGAGGTGTGGCTGAATGCTCAAAGCACACTTACCTATCCGGTACACTTCACCCAAAAAATTCGAACCGTGAAACTCAACGGCGAGGCCTATTTCAAGGTAACTTCCGACAAAGAGCATCGTTTCGAAGTGATGACGCCTCATCAAATAATCGTAAGCGCTTACGGAACGGAATTTAACGTGAATGCCTACATGAGCGCGAATCGCTACGAAGTAACATTGGCCAAGGGACACGTGGAAGTTTCGTCAGACGTTTCAAAATGGCAGGAGACACTCATTCCCGGAGAAAAAGCCATCGTAGAAGCTGTCAGCGGTAATATGCGGGTAGCTTCTGCCGACACTTATGCTGAAACGGCCTGGAAAGATGGCAAAATGGTATTTCGTCGCGAAAAATTCGAAACCATCACCGAAAAACTTTCTCGAAAATTTGGAGTCAATATTCAACTGGAAGATGAAAAACTGCGAGAATACACATTCACCGCTACCTTCACGGACGAATCGCTGGAAGAAATTCTTTATCTGCTCACACGTTCGACTCCTATCACCTACACCATCAGCAATCCACAACAGCTCAATGATAGCACATATACAAAACGCACCATCAAAATAACTACTCAATAAAACCATACAGGAGGAATGCCTATGAACACATGAGAAAATGCAAACAAAACAAATCGGGAGAAGAAAAGCCAAAGCTTGATCCTCCTCCCGCAAATAATTCGCTTATCGCTTCGGAAAATGCCACTCCCCCGCGTCGATAAGTTAAGTTACTAAACCCATAACAAATTTAATAACAGAGCAAAAATATGAATTATTTATCAATTACCCAAAAAATACCACTAGCCATGAGAGTAACCCTGATCTTACTTTGTTTGATCGCATTTCAACTTCGGGCTGAAGATGTGTATTCACAAAAAACGAAAATTTCGCTGGATATGAAAAACACCTCCATCGAAAAAGTATTGCAAACCATCGAAGAAAAATCCGACTATTACTTCCTGTACAACAACAAGCTGGTGAATGTTGACCGAAAAGTGAGTCTCCGAGTTACAAATGCCGCAATTTCGGATGTACTCGACAAACTCTTCGCATCCCAAGATGTGGAACATCATGTAGAGGGCAATCAAATCATTCTGTCGCCGAAAGAAAAAGCGACGGAAACTGTTTCCCTCGTTGAAGGTGTTCAGCAACAGCAAAAAACCATTACAGGGAAAGTGACCGATACCAATGGGGAACCGATAATCGGAGCAAATATCATAGAAGTCGGGACAACCAATGGGACGGTAACAGATATTGACGGCAACTTTTCATTACAAGTGGAAGATGATGCCATCCTGCATATTTCGTATATTGGATATCTGGAACAGGATATCAATACGACAGGAAAGACTTCTGTCAATGTTGTTTTACAAGAAGATACAAAAACACTGGAGGAATTGGTGGTAATCGGTTACGGATCAGTGAGGAAAAGCGATTTAACCGGATCCATCTCCACCGTTAAAACAGATGCCATAAAAGATGAGCCTATTCAACGAATGGAGCAGATTTTACAGGGACGTGTTAGTGGTGTTTCTGTTACTAATACCTCTGGAGCCCCCGATGGAAGTATCCATATACGTGTCCGTGGTGCTAACTCCATTAACGGAGGAAATGAACCGTTGTATGTTGTAGATGGAATTGCCAGCACCGATCTGTTTAATTCATTAGATGTAAATGACATCCAATCGATTGAAGTTTTGAAAGATGCTTCTTCCACCGCAATTTACGGTTCTAGGGGGGCAAACGGGGTAGTACTTGTAACGACGAAAAAAGGGATAAATAAAGAATTTCAGATTCAGTATGAAACACAACAAAACTTAGGTGTTATTGCCAAAAAGTATGACATGCTTAATGCGGTTGAATTTGCAAATTTCTACAATGAATACCGCAAAAAGTTAGGGGCTTCAGATAATTTCTATTCAGACCAGCAAATTGCTGAATGGGAAAAGAATGGAGGCCTTGATTGGCAGGATCTGCTTTACCAGACTGCCTATACCCAAAACCATAAACTGTCTTTCTCTGGTGGCAAATCAAAGTTCCGTTACATTATATCAGGTAATGTTCGGGATGCTGAAGGAATTTTAATTAAATCAAAATATAAAAAATACGGCTTAAGGGCAAATATTGATGCACAGACTTTTGACTGGTTGAACATTAATTTTGAAGTAAATGGCTCCCATGATGAATCAAATAAAAATCACAACAACATAACAGGTGTAGGAGGTGCAATTTGGCAGGGACTAACATACAGTCCAACTCTCGACCTCATAGATAAAGATGGAAATTGGGTGAGAGATAATGTAAGTTCTTACCAGGATAACCCTTACGGTAAAAGAATGCAGGATTTGGATGACCAGTTGTCAAATTTTTTTGGAGGCAATATCAAATTTACTATCGATCTGCCTGTTAAAGGATTAAGTCTTAACATAATAGGGAGTTCCCATCAACGTTCCCTGAAAACATACAACATGTATTCAAAGGAAAAAAATCTTAGTTATAAAAACAGTGCATACAACTCAGAGGAAGAATGGGCTAGCCTGCAGAATACAAATCAATTAACATACACCAATAAATGGGGAGATCATCGACTAACAGCTACAGTAGTAGCCGAGTACATGCAGAATACTTACAATCAGTTGTATATTGGAGTAGATGATTTATTAACAGAATCAGTAGAATATTGGAACCTGGGATTAGGTTCAGTGAATGGATTCGGAAATTCCTACAGCAAAAGCACACTGGCTTCGTATTTGGGACGTGCAATGTACCAACTAAAGGATAAATATTTGTTCACAGCTACCCTGCGGCGAGATGGTTCCTCAAAATTCCAGGGAGATAACAAATGGGGATTCTTTCCTTCATTTGCCCTTGCATGGCTCGCTTCGGAAGAATCATTCATAAATAAACTCAATATTTTCGATTACTTAAAAGTAAGAGCCAGCTATGGAATAACCGGGAATCAGGCCATTGGTGCCTATTCGACCCTGGGATTGTTATCAAGATCTAATTACAGCTGGGGAACTACAACTGCTTATCCCGGATATTGGGCAGCAGATACCCCTACCCCCGACTTGACCTGGGAAAAAACTTACCAATGGGATGCCGGGCTCGATATGGGCTTTTTCAATAACCGTTTGTCAGCAACCATCGATTTTTATTTGAAAAATACCAAAGGCCTATTACTGGAAAAATCGATTCCTTATTATGATGGAGGGGGATCCATTTATATGAATTTAGGCCATGTGAGAAATGAAGGTGTGGAAATCAGTGTAAATATATTTCCGGTAAAAACAAAAAATTTAAACTGGGAATCTTCAATAAATCTTGCATATTCAAAAAATAAAGTCATAGATATGGGGGGAGAAGAAAGATTGTTCCCGGGTGATTTTAACAATTTGGTCACATTCAATCCTTCCGTACTGGAAGTAGGAAAACCCTTAGGATCATTTTGGGGTTATACCTGGCTGGGGCTATGGCGTACCGACGAAGCAGACGAAGCGGCAAAATACAGACAGAAACCAGGAGATAACAAATTCCTGGATAAAAATAACGATTATGTGATTAACGTTGAAGACCAGGGTGTTATAGGACAAGCTTTCCCTGATTATACGTTTGGCTGGAACAATACAATAAGATGGAAAAATTTTGATTTTAATGCCTTTTTCCAGGGAAGTATTGGTGCTGACAGATTAAACCTTACCCGTTACGGAATATCCGAAAATATCAGCGATGCGCGTTTTGTAACCTCTAAAGAAGGTTTTTATAACATGTGGACAGAAGATAATCAGGATACAAACATTCCCAACATATATAGTACATCGATAAATACCCAGGCAGGATCCACACAATACCTTGAAAGCGCAGACTACTTAAGGCTCAAAAATTTTAGTATCGGATATAATATACCATTGAAGAAAAATAATGTAATATCTGGCATTCAAGTCTCAGGAAGTGTACAGAATGTATTTACAATTACGGGCTACAGTGGTTATGACCCTGAAATTACAAGCTCGGGAACCAGTGACGTCAGAGCCGGGATAGAAGAAGGTGCATATCCTTTACCGCGAACCTATACCTTTGGATTAAAAATTACTTTTAATTAATAAAAAATTATTGAAATGAAAAAATATAATATTTTATTTATAATGATGCTTTTGTTTTCCTGCGGCGACTTTTTGGAGGAAGAACCCAAAGGTCAACTATCACCTGATAACTTTTTTAACAGTAAAGGGGATCTAGATATGGCTATCACAGCTATTTTCGATCAGTTTCAGAATATTAATCAACAGCCGGGACGAAGTCTGTATATGTATTGTGCCGATGATGTAACTTCACAAAATGCTGGTAACAAAACAAGATGGGCCGAGTTTGATATGTTCAACTACAATTCAGGAAATACAGAATTGGGGAATTGGTATGCCTACTTGTGGCAGACGATTAAAAGCTGTAATTATGTTATAAATAATGCAGAGAAAACCCCGGCTGATGAAAACTATATCAACGCCCGTTTAGGTCAGGCTTACCTGGTAAGAGCCTATTGCTATTTTAATTTAGTGAGAATATGGGGTGAAATTCCAATTGTTACTGAAGTTGAAATTAATTACGACAAACAAAAAGAAGACCCTGCGGTTGTTTATGAGTTGATAGAATCGGATTGTTTAAAAGCAGAAGAAATGTTACCGGTTAAACATGATGTTGAGCCTTATCTTCAAAATGGGATCAATGTAGCTCCGGGAAAAGGGGCTGCAAAAGCATTACTGGCTTCCGTATATATGACTGAAGCAGGATGGCCGTTAAAAAAAGGAGAATCCTACTACGATAAAGCTGCGGAAAAATTTAAAGAGATAATTGACAACGAAAGTGAATACGGTTACATTCTTGAACCAGATATTATTGATCTGACCATTGAAACAACCTCGAATTACTCAAAAGAAATTGTTTGGGGAGAATTTCATAATGTAAATCAGGAAAATTTTATGGGGCCTCAGTGCGAATTACCCGAAGAGAGTGGTGGATGGTGTGACCTACTGGTTGAAATTGAATTTTTCAACAGTATGCCCGATGGACCACGAAAAGATGCCTGGATTCTTCAAGATATTTGTTTGTTAAGTAAATCAGACTCTGAAGGTAATCCATTGATGGTTCCGTGGAACTCTACCCAAACAAACCAGCGACATCCACACTGGAGAAAAAATATTGACACAGGGAATTGGGATTATCATATAGACGAGGGAGGAAATGTCAGATACACTGCTCAGGGGACACAATGGTCAAGTAGCCGTACCCGTTTTATTTTCAGATATGCCGACATATTACTTATGTATGCAGAGGCAAAAGCTTTTGGAAGCAACGGGCCGGATGATCTTGCCTATACCTGTGTTAACAGAGTCAGAGAACGTGCTGGTTTGGAAGACATTTCAACCCTATCAAATTCTGATTTTCAAAAGGCTGTTTTGGACGAAAGAAGATGGGAAACTGCAGGTTGGGAAGGAAGTTGCATGGGACGCTTCTTTACAATGCAACGTCATGAAATCCTTCATTTACAAAAAAATTACAGAAGTTCAGACGATTTGCCTTTAAATCCTGCACTAACTCTGAGTGAAGATTTTTATTATTTCCCTATTCCTAACAGAGAAATACTTATTGCCCCGCAAATGCAGTAGCGTTGTTGTCATTTTATAATTAGATAATAGAAGATAAAAATTATTCTCTATTTACCTGTACCAAATTGCATTAGGAATAGAAAGAGGAATAAATAATTTGTTTCAGAATTATTCAACAAAGCAAATCTTATGGACAATGTAAAATTCTATTTATGAACATTACGAAATACCCTTAAGATTAATAACGTAAATTCAAGTATGTATATGAAAAAAAATATCTTTTTGTTGAAAAACTTTTTTTCAGCTTTAATTATTCTATTGATTACAAACTATGTTACAGTGGCGCAATCGCTCGTTAAAGTAACCGAGGTAGATGAAAACATCCCGACCTATCTGTCCGGGACACCGGAGCCAAATCCTATGTTTTTTTTCGGCAAAGGCAGCCAGGGGGCTGAACAGCGTATTTATCCATACCCGCTGTATGACAACCTTACCAACAAAAAAGGGGATAAAACCTATCACCTGATTTATCTGGAAAATGAATACGTTAAAATAGGCGTATTGCCCGAATTGGGCGGAAGGCTCTTTTCGGCAGTTGACAAAACAAATAACTACGATTTTATTTATCGGCAACATGTCATTAAACCGGCACTTATCGGGTTAACAGGGGCGTGGATTTCGGGCGGAGTGGAATGGAATATACCCCATCATCACCGCGCCAGTACCTTTTCACCTGTGCAGTACAGTATCGAAGAGGGAACAGACGGAAGCAAAACCGTATGGGTTGGCGAACTGGAAATAAGGCACCGCACGAGGTGGGCTGTGGGATATACCCTTCGCCCGGGCAGTTCGATAGTCGAGTGCAATGTACGCATCCTAAACCGTACACCGGTAGAAAATACCATGCTGTGCTTTGCCAATATTGCAGTTTCTGTTAACGATGAATACCAGGTAATTTTTCCGCCACGGACCCAGTGGGCAACCGGGCACAGCAAAAGGAGCTTTTACTCCTGGCCCCTTGTTGACGGTGTCGATGTAAGCTGGTATAAAAACAATTCAAACTCGGCTTCCTGGTTTGCAGTAAATTATGAAGATGATTTTGTTGCCGGGTACGACCATGGGAAAAATGCCGGGATAATGAGCGTTGCCAACCATAATATTGTGCCCGGGAAGAAATTTTTTACCTGGGGCGTCGGAAGTATGTGGGACAACATCCTGACCGATGATGATGGCCCATACCTTGAAATTATGGTAGGGGCATATTCCGATAACCAGCCGGATTATTCATGGTTGCAGCCTTATGAAGAACGTTCCTTTGTAATATCAATTTTCCCCTTCCGTGGCATTAAGGGGGTAAAAAATTCCAATTTGGATGCCGCGGTCAACCTGGAAGTAAAAAATAACCGGGTCGAATATGGGTTTTACACAACAAAAGCTTACCCCAATGCCACAGTGACTTTAAAGGCCGGGGATAGAGTTTTAAATCAAGAACAGGTGTCCATTAACCCGGGAAAACCATACAGCAACCAGGTGACAATACCTGCTGGGGTAAGTGAAAATCAGCTCCGGGCATCAATTGCTTCAGGGGGGCGCGAATTGATCGCATTTTCCCAGGTTATATCGAGACCCACTCCCGAACCGGAAGGTTATAAAGAACCAAAATCTCCCGATGAGATATCAAATAACGAAGAGCTGTTCCTTGCAGGACAGCGGATATATCAGTTCCATAACCCCTCGCTCGACGCAGATCCATATTGGAAAGAAGTGCTCAGACGCGACCCGGGAGATGTTGCCGCAAATACTGGAATGGGGATTTTAAACCTAAAAAAAGCTATGTATAGCTCTGCTGAAGAATATTTTAACAAGGCTATTGACCGCCTTACCTCACAATATACCACACCAAAAAATGTTGAACCCATATATTATTTAGGGTTGGCGTTAAAAGCCCAGGGACGATTGGACGAAGCATTTACTGAAATTTATAAAGCAGCATGGAAACAGGAATGGAAAGCGCCGGCATATTATTCTCTGGCCGAAATTGCTTCGGTACAGGGAAACTATGAAACGGCACTGGAACTTGTAGCCCATTCTCTTGATGCCAATGCCCAAAATGTGCAGGCATATGTCCTGAAGGCAGCTTTATTGCGCCATCTGGGTCGTACAAACGAAGCAATTAAGGTTGTTTTGATGGCAAGAGAAAAATGTGATCCGCTTGATGCACAGCTTATGGCCGAACAATGGCTATCTTCACAAGAAAGTAACATTTCGGAAACATTGTTTGCAACCCTGCTTGAACATCCTGCCAATGCTGAAGAAATTGCTGCCGGGTTTTACAACAGCGGACTGTGGGGCGACGGTATAACGGTGTTGTCACATCTCATCAAAGAAGCCAGAAATAAAAATGATATTTCCCCGATAGTTTATTATTACCTTGGATACTTTGCAGAGAAACAAGGGGACCTGCAAAAAGCTAGAGAATACCGGGAACAGGCTACTCTTCTGCCGTTAGACTATGTTTTTCCCTTTCAACAAGAGATTATAGATGTGCTTCGCTCCGCAATTCGGGCAAACCCGACTGACCCACGTGCCCCTTATTATCTTGGAAACCTTCTGTACGACTGGCAGCCGGAAGAGGCGACTACCTTATGGGAAAAATCTTCTGTTTTAGATCCAAACATAGCTATTACTTGGCGAAACCTTGCCATTGCATACTCTCACCAGCCTGGGGATGATGCAAAAACAAAAGCTATCGGATGTATGGAAAAGGCAATAAGTTTGCCTAACCCCTACCCCACACATTTTGCCGAGCTTGACCAGCTTTACAAATCTACAGGCGCGCCCGTTGACAAACGACTTGACTTGCTGGAAAAGAATGAAAAGGTGGTGTCAAAAAAAGATGAGGCGCTTGGTGCGCTGATTAACCTTAAAATATTTGCCGGGAAAACCGACGAAGCGATTTCCCTTTTAAAAAGCCGTACATTTAGTATTTGGGAAGGCGGAAGCGCTTTTAATACCGGACAGGCTTGGGCAAATGCACATCTGATACGCGGATTGAAATATTTTTCCAAAAAGAAATACAAAGAAGCGGTTACCGATTTTGAAGCGGCGCTAACCGCACCTGAAAACCTGAGGGCTGAAGGTATGAACCCACGTGTGTGTCAGATAAAATACTGGTTGGCATGCGCTTATGAAAAATCAGGGGAAAAAGAAAAAGCAATTCTATACTGGAATGAAGTAATAAACACAGATACCCGGAGCAGGAGCAGGTGGAGCTTTGACAATAGCCGCGCACAAGATTATTTTAAAGCACTGGCACAAAAAAAGCTTGACCCTAACGCAAATGTTGAAGATGTATTTCGTGAATTGGCTGATAACCAAAATACCACAACTTCAACCACAACAAATGAACTGGACTTCCAGTTTGTAAGGACCGGGCGTAACAGTCCCGAATACCAGGCATATCCGCACTATCTTTCCGGACTTGGTTATTTAGGGCTCGGAAACAAAGAAAAAGCACGTGATGAATTTGAAGCAGCCTTAAAAATTTCACCGGATTACCTGGATGCGAAAATTGAATTGAACCAGTTATAATAAAAAAGAAGCAACGAACCAGAATTTAGAAGGCTGGCGCTGACCAATCAGTCTGTCGGCCTTCTAAATTACTAAACTTTCGCAAGTAAAATAATTAGTTGATTTACAAGAAAAAAGCAGCATAAATGTTTGGCAAAGTTTCTAATATTCAGTAACTTTGAGTTATTAAACAAAAAACAAACAATATGCTGCAACATAAAGATCAATAGTTCGTTAATTATGCGAATCAGTATTTAAAAAATTAGATAAATGAAAGCGATGGCGATTTTCCCCATCGTATGGACAAGTAAACCTTTAGTGGATCTTACTTTTTGTGCTCTTTGAATAGTTGTTTTTTCGTTCAGCCGGTTGAAGAATGATTCTATGGGTTGCCTGATTTTGGAAACAGCCGTAGAGAACAAGTCGTTATAAGCTTTTTGGCGCTGCCTTTCCTGTTCGGATTGTCCCTTAATTGCCTTGACAGGAGTATACATTTCAATATTCCGGTTTTGTTTTTTATCATCGTTGAAGTATTCGAAATCGGAGTATATCTTGTCTCCAAAAATTACGGTATCGAAGATATAATCACCCCGGGCCTGTTTAAAAACCGTCAGATCATTATCTTCGGCAGGAGTGACCATCAAGGATTTCGGAAAGGGGATTGTTCCCTCCCTGCGCAGGGTCAGCGCATGAAGTTTCAACCCGTAACAATACATGTTCTTTGTTGAGCAATATCCCCTGGCGGTTATTTCCCGGGCCACTTTTCCTTGCCTGTTCCTACCCGCACAAGTTATTACGGGAAGGGAATCGACAAGGGATATGCCCTTGTTGCAATCGGCCGGCATGAATGAAGATATCAATCTTGTGGATAATACCCGAAAAGCTTCATTGAGACGGTTTAATCTGAGATTAAAGGTCCGGTATGAAGGTAATTCGGGAAACCGGGAGGAAAGACATTCTGATGCAAAATTGTATATATCCTTGATCCGGAAATACTTTTGACAGTGTCCTGCAAACAGGTAAATTGTCATTATTTCCCGGTCTGTGAAAGCGGGATTGGAATTATTGCCGTATCTTTGACAATAATATTTCAATTCCCGGTCGTATAAATCACATATATACATATAAATCTGTATCGGTTTAAACTCTTTCTCGCCGGGAATCATACTTGAAAAATAACGGGTTTTATTCTTCCAAGTTAATGATTCTCAGCGGATTGAGCAAATATTCGGCGCATTTATTTTATTGATTTTAAATACTTTAACTATATAAACTCGCAATCAGTTTCAACTACTGATTCGCATTAATTATTTAATATACGAGTCATGCAGCAATTGCTGCAAACTCGACGAGTTCTTTAACAAGTTTATCATTTAATCTTCTGTTCGGCTTTATGCCGGACACGCAAATAAATCGTTCAAGCAGATAGACATTGTGAATCATTGTTTTACACGATGCCATTGAAAAAGGGATACCTCTTTCCTTGGCCAACACCTTGGCAAGGTTGACCGAGGTGAGAGATGCATTAAAGTTAAAAGAAAGCTTCGAAACATCCCTTGCCTGTGATTGCATAAGTCCCGTAAAAGATTTGGCATCACGGAAACAAAATTCAATTTGAAAACGAGTGCGATAATATTCTATTACATCTTTACCACTCATATGAGGATTGGTAGAGAAAAACGGTTTAGGCTTTTTGCCGTCTTTTGAATACCAAATTGCAAGTCGTACCATCTGCTTCAGTGATTTAGAGTAGGCTGCCGGAGTATAAAGCTCTCCATTGTCAATGTCGATTTTCCCGGCTCTTGATTTATCAAGATTAGCCATATCAATCTTGCCCTCGTAGAGTTTAGGCCTGCCCCTTTTACCCGTTGTCTTTTCCGGTGTGGGATAGAATAAAACGGCATCATCTCTGAAACGGCTGATAAGATGCAGGCCCATTTCTTTTAAACCGGTTGCAAAATTGCTTTTGGAGAAATAGGCATCGGCTACCACATAAGGGCTTATCTTGTGAAGTTTCTCTTCCATTGATTTTAGTACAAGAAGATACCGGTCGATCAGGCCAATATCGTTGCTTTCCGGAGTTTGACTGTCCGGTGTCTGAACAGCCTGAAGACTGATACAATCTTTATTGTCTATGTCAATGAGACCCACACCAAGAATCTCTAACCCTCTTTTTGCCTGTCCGGCTGTACCCGACCGGAAGTAACCAATCCGGGGAGTACACTTTCCCGATTTGGATATATAGCCGGGATCAATGGCTATCGCCTTGCGATCACCTGTTAATATTCTTTCAGACAAAGACAAGTTAAACTCCGGCCAATCAAAGTCCTTCGAGAAGTTCCGGCGGAATCGTTGTTCACACGAGGTGCCATACCTTCCCATCCGGAGGAAATTAATCCGGCCGGGGATAATTATGTATAAAATTAATGTCTCCATAAGGAAGGATTTGAAACTTTTGTTTAACTTAGCAGTTAGTTTATTTAAAACGTCACTACAGATATCCCTATATTGGTTAAGTATGCCGGTTTTGTCCATCTTTACAGTGTTTGAAATGTACTATAAAGATACTGATAATCAGCTGCTTAACCTTCTTTTTTATGTTAAACTATGTTGTATAAAACATTGAATATTAATTAGTTAATTGAATATTTACCGAACTATTGAAAGATAGAATAATACTTTCAGAAATAAAAGACTTTTTTACTTTAACTTAGTACTTAGTAACTTAGTAACCCACATTGAGCACAGTCACCCTAAGCATGTTAAATATAATTACATATCATGTTAAACATTCTTGTATATTTGTGTAGAATCCCTCTTTATTTAACAATTGCCATCCAAACAGCATCGTTTAGGGCTTTTTCGATGCTTTTCAGGTCATTTTTAGTCTCGAAATCGCTTTGTAGTACACAGTTGGATGTTGTAAAATAGAGATTTATCTATTTTCTTTGCAGGATGTATTTCAAGATATCCATGCGACATAATCCGGCCAGGGGTAAAATTAAACTTTCATAATTGCCACTAATTTAGTCATTTTTTTCAACTTAACAAGTGGTCTATTTTTTGGGGAGTATTATGCCTCTACAATTTTTTTAATCTTTACTCCGCTTCTCTTATCCGGCAGAATTCAATTCATCAATCGCCGCCAAAAGAAACTTGAAAAAAAATGTCATAATATTGTCGCATAAATTCGTAATTTTGCGGTTCACAACCAATAATTCGATTCACTCGTCATGGATAGCCAAACAAAGCAACCGCTTGTCGTTTACAATACGTTAACGCGAAAAAAAGAACCTTTCGAGCCCATTCATCCGCCCCTTGTCGGGATGTATGTCTGCGGTCCGACCGTTTACAGCGATATTCACTTGGGCAATTGCCGTACCTTCATTTCGTTCGATACTATTTACCGATATCTGCTCCACATAGGCTACAAGGTGCGCTACGTGCGCAACATCACCGATGCCGGCCATCTGGAAGGCGATCGCGACGAAGGCGACGACAAGTTTGCAAAAAAAGCCAAACTCGAACAGCTGGAACCGATGGAAATCGTTCAGAAATATACCATCGGTTTTCATCATGTCCTCGAAGCTTTCAATACACTGCCACCGAGCATTGAGCCCACTGCCACCGGACACATTATCGAACAGATCGAAATGATTCGGGAAATTCTGAATAGTGGTTATGCCTACGAAGTGAACGGATCCGTTTATTTCGATGTAGATAAATACAGCCAAAAATACGATTACGGAATTCTCACCAATCGCAAACTCGAAGATTTGCTCGAAGGCACACGCGAGTTGGGCGGACAGGACGAAAAACGAGGCCGACTCGACTTTGCCCTTTGGATAAAAGCAAAACCCGAAACGCTGATGAAATGGCCTTCTCCTTGGGGCTGGGGATTTCCCGGATGGCATATCGAGTGTTCGGCCATGAGCACCAAATATCTGGGACAGACTTTCGATATACATGGTGGCGGAATGGACCTGCAGGCTACGCACCACACCAACGAAATAGCGCAATCGGAAGCCTGCAACCATGTGCAACCCGTCAAATACTGGATGCACACCAATATGCTGACGGTAAACGGTGCACGCATGTCGAAAACGGCCGGCAACGGATTCCTCCCACAGGAATTGTTCACAGGCAATCACCCGCTTCTCGAACGCGGCTATTCGCCCATGACCGTGCGATTTTTCATGGCGCAATCGCACTATCGCAGTACACTCGACTTCAGCAACGAGGCATTGCAGGCTGCCGAAAAGGGATACAAGCGACTGATGGAAAGTCTTTCAAATCTCCGGCGCATTCAGCCTTCCGATTCATCCAGCGTAAACGTGGCAGCTCTACGGGACAACTGTTATGCGGCCATGAATGACGATTTCAACACGCCTGTGCTCATTTCGCACCTGTTCGAAGGGGTACGCATCGTCAATGCTGCGATCGACGGCAAGGAAACATTGTCGGCTGCTGATCTCGAACTGCTGCAACATGTGATGAAGACATTTGTTTTCGACGTGTTGGGGCTTGTTGACGAAACCAAAGCCGATGCGAAAAGTCACGTAGTGGACGGACTGATGAAACTCGTCCTCGAAATCCGAAGCGAAGCTCGTGCAAAAAAAGACTGGGCAACGTCCGACAAAATTCGCGACAATCTGAAAGCCATCGGCATCGAAATAAAAGACGGTAAAGACGGCACTGACTGGAAATTTATCTGATTCAACCACCCTCACCCTCAAACAGTCTCACAAATGCAAATCGTCATTTCGCCTGCCAAATTAATGGATTTCGAAGGTTCAATACCCGCCGTAAAAACTACGGCTCCCCTTTTTCCCGAAAAGACGGCCACGCTGGTAGAAATTTGCCGGCAACTTTCGGAACGTGAAATTGTTGCGAAAATGAAAGTAAACGCAACCATTGCTCACCATGTATACGAATATTTTCAGACCTTCGATTTCGAGAATACGCCCCGGCGGGCTGCTGCACTTGCCTACAACGGAATTGCCTATAAGGGATTGAATGCGGCCGACTTTTCGCAAGAGGATTACGATTTTGCCCGGCAACACTTCAATATCCTTTCTGCGCTTTATGGCATCCTCCGGCCGTTCGACGAAATCAAACCCTACCGCCTCGAAATGCACCGAAAAATCGTGCCCGCAGGCTTCAAAAGTCTTTACGACTATTGGGAAGATTCGCTCAATGAATATCTTGGCCGCAAACTCAAAAAGGACGATAAAATCGTCATCGACGTTTCGTCGTCCGAGTACGGGAGAATTCTTAATCCGACAAAACTTCCGAAAGAAACACGCATCATTTCGATGAATTTTCTTCAGCATCAGGCAAACGATCTCAAACAGATTGTGGTACACACGAAAAAGGCACGAGGAATGCTTTCGCGTTTTATTATAAAAAATAAAATCTATCGACTCGAAGATGTGAAAGCGTTCGACAGCGAAGGCTACTTTTTCTATCCAAAACTCTCATCTTCAAACGAATGGTTTTTTGTACGTTAAAATAAACGACCGAACATGAAAGAAACAAACAGAGCCACTTTTACTTCGAAAATCGGGATGATTGCAGCGGCTGCCGGATCAGCAGTCGGGTTGGGAAATATATGGCGCTTCCCGAGTATGACAGCAGATGGCGGCGGAGCAGTGTTTATTTTGGTTTATATTGGATGTGTGCTTTTCTTCGGCATCCCGGTGATGGTTGCCGAATTCATCATTGGCCGATCGTCAAAAGCAAATACTACCGGTGCTTTTCACATTTTAGCCCCTAACACGTCATGGAAGTGGGTGGGCCGACTTGGAGTATTAACAGGGTTTGTGATTATGGGTTTTTATATGGTAGTGTGCGGTTGGACGCTCGAATATATCTGGCAGTCGGTTAGCGGAAAACTGGCAACAGTTACCGACTTCTCGGCAAATTTTGCAGCGTTGCAGCAGGATCATCTCAAGCAAACGCTGTTGATGACGGGATTTACTGTATTGACCCTTTTGTTTACACTTTCGGGAGTGAGAAAAGGAGTTGAAAAATCATCAAAAATATTTATGCCGATACTCTTTCTATTGCTTATTTTGCTCGGCATCCGGTCTGTTACGTTGCCCGGTGCGATCGAAGGTCTTGAGTTTTTGTTCAAGCCCAATATAGAGCATGTAAAATCGACTGTTTTTCTGGATGCAATGGGACAGGCATTTTTCTCCCTTTCGCTCGGGATGGGTTGCATGATTACGTACGGATCATATTTTTCAAATAGTTCCAATTTGACGAAAACGGCCATCCAGGTTTCGGTTCTTGATATGTTTGTGGCCATTCTCGCGGGAATCGTCATTTTTCCATCGGCTTTTGCATTAACGTCCAATCCGGATACGATTCTTGGCGATTTGATAAACGGTGGACCCGGTTTATTATTCATTACCCTGCCTCAACTCTTTAATGAGATCCCCCTTTCGATGCTTTGGTCTTCCTTGTTTTTCATTCTGGTTGCCATCGCAGCTGTCACTTCCACCATTTCGCTGCTCGAAGTTGTTACGATTTACATCCAAGAAGAATACAAACGGACGAGACACGAATCAGCCGTTCTCGTCGCCATTGGGGTTCTCGTTTTAGGCACTGTTTCATCCTTCTCTCCAAAGTTTTTCGGTCTGCTCGATTCTGTTTCGGCAGAGTGGATGCTTCCCATCGGAGGATTTTTCATATCACTTTTCGTAGGCTGGTATCTTGACGAAAAGTTGGTTTATGCCCAATTGACAAATGAAGGGAGAGAACAATTCGGAATCAAATTTTTAAAGGGTTATCGTTTCATTCTGAAATATTTGGCCCCACTTGCCATACTTGCTATTTTTGTGTATGGATTGATCGGATGAAGAAGAATAAACAGATGTATTGCAAATAATAAAGCTCATGGTAGAAAAAAGGTAAAGAGAAATGAAAGTTGATAAAAGGACAAAATCTGTTTGCCGTTGAGAATGAAAAATAGTACTTTTGTTGAAAATAGGTTCATAACGACAAATGCAGTTTAAGGTTACTCCTCCCGAAAAAATAGAAACGACCATCGAGTTGCCGTCTTCAAAGAGTATCAGCAACCGGTTGTTAATTCTTAATGCCCTAAGTTGCAGCGAACACCCAATCGAAAATCTGTCTAAATGTGAAGATACTCAGGTCATCATTGATGCTTTCAATTCGGACTCAAATATTTTTGATGTGAAAGGAGCCGGCACGGCCATGCGGTTTCTGACAGCTTTTCTTGCCACGACGGAAGGAGAATGGATTATCAAGGGAAATGCCCGTATGCACGAACGCCCCATCTATCCGCTGGTGGAAACATTGGGAGTATTGGGTTCCGAAATAGAATATCTGGAGAAAAAAGGATATCCGCCCCTAAAAATAAAAGGAAAACGACTCGAAGGTGGCGAGGTATATCTCTCAGGCAACATGAGTTCTCAATTCACCTCTGCGCTTTTGATGATAGCTCCAACCATGAACAACGGGCTAACCATTCATCTCGAAAATGAAGTTATTTCTAAGCCCTACATTCAGCTTACCCTTGGATTGATGGAAGCCTATGGTGTAAAATCGAAATGGGAAGGCAATAACATCACGATCAAACATCAGCAATACGTTCCAACATCAATTCGGGTCGAAAGTGACTGGTCGGCTGCCTCATACTGGTATTCGATTGTCTCACTGATGCCGGAAGCCCAAATAACGTTGCTCGGCCTGAAGAGAAATAGTTTGCAGGGAGATTCGAACCTTCACAATCTTTTTGCGGATCTGGGCGTTTGTACAGAATTTGTGCCTGAAGGCGTAATGCTGAAAAAGAAAAAAATCTCGACAAAAAAATTTTTTCACGATTTCTCAAACGAACCCGATCTGGCGCAAACATTTGCAGTAACTTGTTGTTTACTGAACGTTCCTTTTTTATTTTCGGGGGTTCAAACGCTCAAAATTAAGGAAACCGACCGTATTGAGGCGTTAAAAAAAGAACTTTTGAAACTCGGTTTTGTTATAAAAGAATCCGAAAATCGACTGATGGAATGGGACGGCGAACGATGTTTTCCGGCCAACGAACCGGTAATAGAAACTTATAATGATCACCGAATGGCAATGTCATTTGCTCCGGCATGCATTCCTCTCGGATCTATTACGATTAACGACCCTGAGGTCGTATCCAAATCCTATCCCAACTTTTGGGAAGATTTGAAATCGGCAGGATTTAAAATTAGGGAGATAGAAAATAAATGAACAGTCTGTTTTTATTTTTGGGAATTATAGCTTTTTTTGTAGTTGCGCTCACATTTTGGAACGCTTTACAAAGAAGAAAAGGCAACACGAAAGAAAAAAAATCGACTCCTCCACTCGTTGACGGTGGCTGTTGCGGCATGCATGAAGTGTGTGAGCGTGACAGTTTGATTGCCGCTTTCACGAAGGATCCGGAATATTTTGACGATGAAGAACTCGACAATTTTGCAGGAAAAGATTCTTCGGACTATACTGAAGCCGAGGTTGACGAATTCCGAGAAATATTCTACACACTTCTCGATGAAGATAAACCGCGATGGGTTCGCAGCTTACAGGTTCGCGGCATTCAAGTTCCCGACCAGCTGAAAGACGAAATCCTCATGGTTGTAAACGACATGAGGATGCAAAAGATGCATGCATAATTTTGATTGAATGGACATTATCGAACTTTTCGATTATGCCTTTTTTCGCAATGCGATTTGGGGTAGCCTATTCGCAAGTATTGCAACAGGAATCGTCGGTGTTTACGTGGTTTCGCGACGACTTGTTTTCATTAGCGGAGGCATTACGCACGCCTCGTTTGGGGGATTGGGCATAGGATTCTTTTTCGGATTCAATCCGCTGACTTCTGCCATGATTTTTTCGGCTCTATCAGCTTTTGGCATAAAATGGATGTCGGACAAGCAAGGCGTCAGGGAAGATTCGGCGATTGCCGTCTTCTGGTCATTGGGAATGGCAGTGGGCATTATTCTCACTTTTCTCACACCGGGCTATGCACCCAATCTTTCGGAATATTTGTTCGGAAACATTCTCACCATTACCCGAACCGACATTTTCGCCCTCATTGGACTTGCCATTGTTCTTACGCTTTTCTTCATCATTTTCTATCGTGCCATCGTTTCGGTATCTTTCGATACGGAGTTTGCAAAAACGCGACACGTCCCAACAAGGTTTATCGAATACACGATGATGCTGTTCATTGCCGTTACCATTGTGCTCAGCATCCGTTTGGTCGGCATCGTTCTGCTCATGTCGCTCATCACCGTCCCGCAAATGACCGCCAATCTTTTCACCGTGAATTATTCCAAAATGATCATTCTCTCATCCATTATCAGTTTTGTGGGATGTGTAGCAGGATTGTTTCTTTCGTATTTTCTGAACGTGCCTTCCGGTGCTTTCATCATTTTTGTGTTGATTCTTTTGTTTTTTCTGGGAAAGGTCGCGAAGGCTTTTATCGGAAAGTCGTCAAATTGATTGTAAATAAATCTATTCGAATCATTCTTTTATTTATCTTTTTCTTATTTTCGCTTTTTGTAAGGATTCGCGAATTGCAGGCCTCAAATTTATATATAATGATTTACAATAAATTGACGTCCATAATTTTGGTATCGGTATGTTCGCTGACTATGGTTTTTGCCGACTCCATATCGCTGAAAGCGAGTAAAAAATATCTGAATATTCCCGTTTCGAGCCAAATGGAACGAAAAACGATGACCATCGAATCGGATGGAAAAACATTGAGATCTTTCGACATTCGTTTGGCAGCAGATAAACCGGATTATTGGGTTTTCTGCGATATATCGTCTTTCAAAAACAAAAAGCTCGATATTTCTTTCCCGGCGTCAAATGAGGGATTACAGAAAATCTATCAATCGGACGAGATTGCAGGTCAAGATAGTTTGTATAAAGAACGGAATCGACCGCAATTTCATTTTTCAAGCCGAAGAGGATGGAACAACGACCCCAACGGTCCGGTTTATTTCGAAGGTGAATATCATCTTTTTTATCAGCACAATCCCTACGAACGTGAATGGGGAAACATGCATTGGGGGCATGCGGTGAGTAAGGACTTGATTCATTGGGAAGAGCTTTCGGAAGCCCTTTATCCTGACCAACTCGGCACCATGTTTTCCGGATCGGTGGTGATCGATTATGACAACACGGCAGAATTTAATAAAAACGGAAAGGTGGCAATGGTTGCCATTTATACTGCCGATAATACCGACAGGGAAGTTCAATGTGTCGCATATAGTTTGGATAAAGGGCGAACCTGGACAAAATACGAGAAAAATCCGGTGATCGATTCGAAAGACAAATGGAACAGCAAAGATACGCGCGATCCGAAAGTGTTCCGGTATGAACCTTCTCAAAAATGGGTGATGGTGCTCAATGAAAGGGACGGCCATTCGATTTACAATTCCGTAGATTTAAAAAATTGGACTTTCGAAAGTCATATTACCGGATTCTGGGAATGTCCCGAACTTTTCCAATTGCCGGTAGAGAATAATCCCAATCACAAAAAATGGGTGATGTACGGCGCTTCGGGAACCTACATGACAGGTAGTTTCGACGGCAAAGTTTTCACTCCCGAATCGGGAAAACACTACTACACGACCGGTTCGGCTTATGCCGCACAAACATTCAATCATATTCCCCAAAGCGACGGAAGACGCATTCAAATTGCGTGGGGTCGCATTCCTTCAGAAGAGATGCCGTTCAACATGTTGATGCTCTTGCCCACACAACTCACGTTGCGACAAACCAAAAACGGCATCCGGATGTACAGCTATCCCATAAAAGAGACGAATTTACTGACCGATAAATCATACAAATGGGAAAATCTGACGGCAGAACAGGCCGACAAAAAGATAAATGAGTTTCGAAACGAATCGCTTTTGCGAATCAAACTAACGTTAAAACTCTCGCACGCAACAAGTGCCGGTCTGAACTTTAACGGACAATCGTTGCTGAATTATGACATGAATTTCAATACGGTCAATGGCACTTTCTATTCTCCAAACGACATGACAAGCATGGAAATTTCGGCCGACATCTTTATCGATAAAACATCCGTCGAAGTTTTTGTTGACGAAGGAGCTTATTCGTTTTCTTTTGCTCGAAAAGATTCGGACAAACAGAAGGGCTTTAACTTTTGGGGAACAAATATTGCCATTAAGAATTTGGAAATATGCACCTTAAAATCGATCTGGAAATAATCGACAAAAAGAAATATGAGCAAAAAACCTGTTATCATCGGAATTGGCGAACTGCTGTGGGACATGTTGCCAACGGGGAAGAAAGCCGGCGGAGCACCCATTAATTTTGTGTATCACGCCTCGCGGCTTGGAGCCGAAAGTTACGCTATCAGCGCGGTTGGCAACGATGCTTTGGGTGACGAAATTATGTCGGAAATCGACAAAATCGGCATTCATTACCTCATTGAGCGCATCAATTTTCCTACCGGAACAGTGGAAGTGGAACTTAAAAATGGCATTCCCAACTACATCATCAACGAAGGCGTGGCGTGGGATCATATTCCGCTAACGGAAGCGATGAAAGATTTGGCGAAAAAAGCGGATGCCGTTTGTTTCGGTACGCTCGCACAACGTCATCCCGATTCGCGCCTCACCATTCAAACCATTCTCTCGCTGGTTCCCGAAAGGGCTTTTCGCATTCTCGATATCAACATCCGTCAGCACTACTATTCCAAGGAATTGATCGAAACATCGCTTCAGCAGAGCAATGTTCTGAAAATAAACGACGAAGAACTACTGCTGCTAAAGGAACTGTTCGGAAAACAAACGGCAACGGACGATGAAATGTGCAAAGAGCTTATCGAAAAGTATCATCTGAAATATCTGATTCTGACAGCCGGAGCTTCATACAGCAAGATCTTTACGCCCGAAACGAGTTCCCATATCTTAACACCGAAGGTGGAAGTTGCCGATACAGTGGGTGCCGGCGATGCTTTCACGGGAGCTTTCATTTCGTCGGTTATCGACGGAAAATCGCTCGTCGAATCCCATCAGGCGGCCGTGGACAGAGCCGCTCTCGTTTGTACCCGACCCGGAGCGTGGGTCAACGAATAAAATCCGATTCTAAAACAATTTTATCATTCATAACAACCTAACCCGATGAACAACAAAAACACCCTTACACAATTGATCTCCGTCATGCTTGCCTTTTTCACGATGGGATTCGTAGATTTGGTAGGCATAGCCACGAACTATATCAAAAGCGATTTCGCCCTCAACGACACGATGGCAAACTTGATGCCCTCGATGGTTTTTCTGTGGTTTTTAATTTTTTCGGTTCCTACCGGAATGTTAATGAATCGGATTGGCCGTCGCAAAACGGTGTTGCTTAGCATTGTAGTAACGATCATGGCACTTCTCGTTCCACTTCTTCATTACAGTTTTGCCATGATGCTCATTGCCTTCTCGTTGCTCGGAATTGGCAACACGCTGATGCAGGTTTCCCTCAATCCGCTGGTTTCGAATATTGTTAGCGGCGACAGGCTTGCAAGCACACTCACTTTCGGTCAATTTGTAAAGGCGATCGCCTCGTTTCTCGCACCCATCATCGCAGCATGGGCAGTTATTCGGTTTGGCGACTGGAAAATGTTGTTTCCGATTTTTGCCGTTATTGGTATTATAGCGGTTATTGCGCTCAACTTTACCAAGGTTAAGGAAATACCCGTAGAACATCAATCCACCTTCGGCGAATGCTTGGCATTGTTGAAGGACACATCGATTTTGATGCTGTTTCTGGGAATCATGATGCACGTGGGCATTGATGTAGGCGTAAATACTACTGCGCCCAAACTTCTGATCGAGCGTACAGGCATGGCACTTGCGCAAGCCGGATATGCCACAAGCATATATTTTTTGTTTCGAACCGTTGGGTCATTAAGTGGCGCATTTATTTTAGCCAAATATTCATCAAAGACATTTTTCCTGGTCAGCATCACGATGATCGGACTGGCAATCCTCGGACTGTTTTTGGTACAGGGAGCAATCGCCATTTATTTCTGCATCGCATTGATAGGGTTCGGAAATTCTAATATTTTCTCCATCATGTTTTCGCAAGCATTGCTCCATCTACCTTCGCGAAACAACGAAATTTCGGGTTTGATGATCATGGGACTTGCCGGTGGCGCCATTTTCCCGTTGTTAATGGGCATCGTTTCCGACGCACTTAAAAGTCAAATCGGTGCCGTGATTGTTTTGATGCTTTGCCTGATTTATTTGGCATTTCTATCGCCTCGCATCAAGGACAGCAACAAAGTTGCCGAATGAAAAGTGATAATGACAAGATTATTTTCGGGATCTTTGTCATCCGATGTTGCATTAAAAAAGGACAAATTTTAGAGGTATTTATTCGAAACTTATTGTATCTTTACGACATATTGAAAGAAGAACTTATTGATCTGTTGTCAACTAAGATGTGTTGAATTATTGGTGGCAAAGGTTGATTTTCTAAAAAAATTTAATCATTAATTAAGGAGGGCTTTATTATGGCGGACATTATTAAGAATGCAGTTTTGGCAGGAATTGGTTTGATGTCGTTGACACACGAAAAAGCCGAAGAATTTGCAAAAGAACTCATCAAACGGGGAGAACTATCCGAAAACGATAAGTCCAAGTTTGTGAAAGATGCGCTGGATCAATCGGAAAAAGCCAAAACAGAAATCGGTGAAAAAATCGAAAAGACGGTTGAAACGATTATGTCGAAAATGAACATCCCTACGCGGAAAGAATTTGACGAACTAAAAAGTATGGTGGAAGAATTGTCCCGAAAAACAAATAAGACAGAATAAAACCTTTATAAAACCGAATCAATGCCGAATACATACAAACAGGTAGGTTTGAGTTTTCGAAGCAATTTCGACAAGGTAAAACGAAGCCGCCAGATCATTTCGGTTTTCATGAAATTCGGTCTTGATTATCTTTTTGACGTTTCTCGGATTCATTTTGTTTCCGAAATACGAAAACGGCAGAAAGGTTATCAAAAATTATCGCATGCCGAAAGACTTCGCCTCGCTTTGGAAGAGTTGGGCCCGACTTTTATCAAGTTTGGTCAAATTCTGAGCACACGCCCCGATTTTATTCCTGCCGAATATATTTGCGAATTGGAGAAACTTCAAGACAAAGTCTTACCGGTAGATAGTTTTCAGATTGAAAAATGTATAGAGACAGAACTCAACAGACCTTTATCCGATATATTTAAGGAATTTGATGCGACACCGGTTGCTTCCGCTTCTTTAAGTCAGGTACACAAAGCGGTTTTACACAACGGGGACGTGGTAGCTCTGAAGATACAGAAGCCGGACATCCGAAACACCATCGAATTGGACATGGCTATTCTGGAGAATTTGGCCGAATCGTTGGAAAAGCAGTTCCGGAAGACCCCTTTCAGCAACCCAAAAGCCGCTGTTACTGAAATCAAAAGAACGATCAGAAAAGAATTGGACTTTTTAAACGAGGCCCACAATTTCGATAAATTCAGAAAAAATTTCAAAGGAGTTGATTATGTGAAAGTTCCGAAAATCTATTGGGACTTAAGCACCGAGAAACTGCTGACAATGGAATTTATTGAAGGAGTTAAAATCAACGAGATCACTCAAGATAAATACAAAGATCTCTTCGATCCTAAAAAAGTGGCCAACCAAGCAGCCGAAGCGCTTCTGAAGCAAATCCTTCTCGACGGCTTCTTCCATGCCGATCCTCATCCGGGCAACCTTTTCATTCAACCTCCGTCAACCATTGTCATGCTCGATGCGGGAATGACGGGACATCTCGATAAAAGAACCATCATCATCATTGCAAAGATTTTACGTGCAGCCAACAAAAAAGATTATTCCCGCATCATCAGGGGATTTGAGGAATTGGGAATGGTTGTACAGAAAATCGATAAGCTATCGCTCCGTCAGGATTTGGACGAACTACTCGAAGTATATTCCGATCGTCCTTTCAAAACGATCAGCATGATGCGACTCAATCAACAGATTTTAGAGGTTATGAATCGACACCGGATGTCAATTCCTTCCAATATGGTAATGATGCTCCGCACCATGTCGATTGCCGAAGCAATCGGTAAACAATTGGAGCCCGATTTCGATTTGTTTACCCTCGTACAACCTTTCGTTAGAAAAGTATATCTCAACATTAACTCCCCTCAAAATTGGAAAAATCGAAGCACAATCATGATCGATGAAAGTGCACAACTCGTCGAACATCTGCCTCACAATCTATCCGAACTCCTCCGAAAACTGAGGGATGGACAATTTGAAGTAAAACTCGAGCATCACAATCTGGAAAATCTTACCCGTGAGATGAAAGGATCCAGCAACCGCATTTCGGCAAGTCTGATTATTGCTGCACTTATCGTAGGATCTTCCCTGATTTTGCAACAAGGAATTGGTCCTTTGGTCTCGAATATTTCCATTTTAGGGATTATCGGTTATATTCTTGCAGGAATCTTGGGATTGGGTCTTCTCGTTGCTATTTTACGATCGAGTCGAAAAAAATAAATTCTTTTCTCCTTTTTTGCCCGATGATAAAAATTACAATCGATATAATTATCTGATATTCACAAAGATATTTTCATTCTTAATTTTTGTCAAAGTCATTTCAACAATTATGGCGGCAATCCGCACATATCGATAACGACAGCGTCGAAGTTTATTCAAAAAATAGCTAACTCTGTCAAATTATTCTCCGGGAGCTTTAAAACCGGCCGCTGCATCGTCGAGAACCAACACCCAGTCTAAATTTTCACCCGGTTGCAGCGGTACAAATGTACATGTTCCTTCATTGGAAAAATTCCCTATTTTCTGAGCCTCTCCATTACGTGGATTATACCACCATGCCGTTACTTTTTTACCCGAAATAACATCCATCCTTACCGTAAACGGCCTGCCCACAGGCACATAAACCATAGCATACGAACCATTTTCATCTCGGGTAGCTACAAAACGATAACGCCCGGCACCGGGCACCGAGGTTTTTACCTTATCAGGTACAATTACCGAATCATCGGGAATACGTGTGAGGAAAGGCCTCGACTCCATCAACCGCCTGCCGAACTGCATCTGCCATGCACCCGGCTGATCAACGGCTTCGTACCACGGCATTAACGGAAAATTGATCGGATCACGATCCGGATGCCACATCTGCCAAACGGAATGATGTCCATAGGTGTGTCCGAATGCACCGCCGAACAAGTCCCAGTAAAGCGGACGTCGAACATCGGCAGAAACAGAATGCCCGTTTTTTTCCGCATTGAATTCAATGGGATGATCTTCATAAAGCGGTTCACCATCCATTACCGGTTTTGCGGGCGTACGCTTATAATCTTTCAGTGTATTTTCATAACTTCCCGTGAAATTCGGCGTATGCCCGTTCTGACGCATGTTGAAATCGAGCCACTCTTCCTCGTGAAAATACTCGGCCGAACCATGTCCTCCCGTCGGATGAAAAGTAATCAAATGAGCACCACCGTCGCCTTTGCGTAAACCCGAAGCCATAGCTCTGACGATTTCTCTGTGCTCATTTTTTTCAATGGGTCGGTCTCCGCCGAGAATCCAAATAATATTGGGAAAATCCTTATACCGTTTTCCAAGAATTCCCCCATAAACTGCCGCATTTTCCGGGGTGAAAATCTCGGGGCCGACGCCCCATTTCTTGTTCCATTTATCTCCCCAAGTGGGCAACAGGCCGATAAACAGGCCTTTTTCTTCTGCCTTACGAATTACCCAATCTACATGACGAAAATAGGCTTCGTTGATCCGGGTGGGATCGTTGTCGATCAACGGCTTTTCGCCTTCGGCATTAGGCGTATTCAATCCGTCCAGTTCGGCCAAAACAACCGCCTGAATGACGGTAAACCCTTTTTCTCTCCGGTTTTCAAGATAGTTTTCGGTTTCCGCTTTATTCAGCCGGTGAAAAAGTTCCCATGCCGTATCACCCAAGTAAAAAAACGGCGTGCCGTCTTCAAATACCAAAAACCGTCTGTTGTCGGATACCTTCAGCTTGCCATGAGAAAAATCAACAGATTTCCCCTTCCATTTCGTGTCTTGTGCCTGAAGCGTGAAAATTAAAAAGCCTGATAGCAGCAGTAATAAATTCGTTTTCATCGTGTTTGATTTTTCCTTAATTTGCTCAAAAGTAGCTGTTAAGTTTATCAAGGTCGTTTTTGAAAAATTGGTCTTTTAACCGGTTTCGAATGTATAATTTTATTTTTAAATTCACAAGGATTTTATGGTTCTATGTGAAATACTGAGGATAATCAAAATTGAGTTTGCCTCATGAATTCCGGATGGCGCACTCATTTCCGAGTTTCCCCGCTTCCATTTCTTTCCCATTCCACATGGTCAATCAAATCATAACTGTCCCCGGATATCTTCCGAATAGCGCAAGTCCATATCCATTGTTCGAATCATACTATCGCCGTATTTGCGTCGTACTTACGTCGTACTTGGTTCGAATCAACACTACACTCTTTGCCGGTGCAAATATTTACTTGTGCCCTAAATAGCGCAAGTTTCCGAACCGGTGACGGAAAACAACCGCAGTTTTTGAACTGCTTTTTGCTCTACACCCAAGTTACACCGTCGCTAAACTTGAACGAGTTGGAGGGGGCTTTCATTCTTTGTGCCATTATCAATTATACATTATTTTCGGGAATGTTGTGTTGACCTTTTTTGTATTCTTTTTTAGCATCAAGTTTACGGAAAACCAGAAAAACCGTTAGCGAAACTTGTTATGTGTTGAAGATAATGTTTTTACTTTTAGCCGTACAAATTCATATGAAACCATTCTTTTACACAATAAAAACCGTTTTTTCGAGTTATTTCAGTGAAGCTCTTGCTTCATACAGAAAACTTACGAATCGAAATTGAAAAGAAATTACCTGTTATTCGTTTCGAGCATCTTCTCTATCGTCCTGATTCTCGGCTGCTCTACGCAAAAAAATACTGCCGGGACAAGGGCTTATCACGATTTGACAACTCGATACAACGTTCTTTTCAACGCCCAACAATCTTACGACGAAACCTTGCAGGCTCTTTATAACAAAAGCATAGATAATTATACGGAACTGATTCCGATGTATCCCAATGAGGTGAAGGAAGAAAATCTGTCGGGAAGCGGGCCGTTTGATGCCGTAATCGAAAAAACAAAAAAAGCGATTCAGGAACACTCCATTTCCGTCAAACCTCGCCGTAATCCCAACAAACCACTCACTACAGAATATCGCGAATGGCTTCGTCAGGAAGAATTTAATCCGGCGCTTAAAGATGTATGGCTGCTGATGGGCAAAGCCCAAGTGCAAAACGGAAGTTACAGTGATGCACTCTCCACTTTTTCGCAAATCCTGCGAATGTATAAGAACGAAATCGAATTGATTTCCGAAACGCAAATCTGGATGCTGCGCACCTATTCGGCGATGGGCCGGTTCTACGATGCCGAAAATATCGCTAATATTTTGTTGACCAAACCTCTGACAAAAGTACAAAATCAATTATTTAACGAAACATACGCTTATTATTTTCTCTGTCGTAAAAACTACGAATCGGCCATACCTTATCTTCGTCAAGCGATAAAATCGCAAAAAAACTTTTCACAAAAAATTCGGTTGCAGTTTTTGCTGGGGCAACTTTATGCCGAAATCGGACTCGAAAGCGAAGCCTATCATACATTTGGCGAAGTCAAGGGATTGAAGACTCCACCAATTTATGCCATGCAGGCAACGATTTTTCAGACACGCGCGGCAAGTGGAAAAAATCGTCTGAAGGCGATTGGCGAATTGGAGAAAATGGCGAATAATTCACGTTTCGTGGGGGCAAACGATTCTCTTTATGTCACGTTGGGAGATTTTTATACAGCCCAAAACGACACGGCAAAAGCCAACCGGTTTTATGCCCGTGCCGGGACCTCCCGAAAAACGATTTCTCCACTCATTCCCGAACAAGATCTCCCCTCACTTGCTTCTGACACAGCTCAAACTTCAGAAGAATCCTTCACCGAGAGAGAGATGCTGGCAGCAGTGGCTCGTGCAAGAATTCTGCGTAGTTTTTCCGCCGGAAACGCAAAAATGACCATTGCCCAAACAACCGACAGCATTAATTTTTCAAACCATAAAAATGCGCCTTCACTTTTCTTGGCTCTTTTCGACAAAAACAGTTCCAATAAAAACAGTCTTTTGTTTGCCGTCGCCAATTTCAACTTTTCAACTTTTCAACTCCGAGAATTTCGATTGTCGTTTGTGAATCTGCCGCCTAAAGAAGCTTTACAGGTGAAAGGATTCGAAACATTCGACGAAGCCACTCAGTACGCCTCAATGCTCCTGCAGGATAGCGCTTTCATCGCCGAGTCATCCGGGGGAATCCAAACCCTAGTAATTACGGAAGAAAATATGAAAATACTTGCTTCCGGAAAAACAATTGCCGATTATCAGGCGTTCTACAAAACAAATTTCAGTGAAATTCCGGTAATGGCAAAAGCCGGTGCCGAGCCACCATTGCCGGATATCGTTAAGTTCGGCAAAAAATCGGAAGAAACACCTATTGCTAAAGAGGAAAAACCCGATTCGATTTCCGAATTTTTTCCTCTACCGATATCTACAAATACTGACAGCGTAACAACGACAGGCATCGATTTGCGAATGCAACGGCAAGCTGAACTCGAACGCAAAGCTCAGGAAGCACTGCAACGAGAAAAACAGAACAATTCGGCCAAGGATCGAGAAAAATTGATCAAAGAACGCGAACGTGAACGTGAGAAACTCATCAAACAACGCGAAAAAGAGCGCAAGGAGATGATCAAGAAACGGGAACAAGAACTCAAAAAACGTCAAAAAGACTTGAAACTATGCGTAAACAGCGCGAAAAAGAACGCTTAAAACAACTCAAAAAATGAAAAAGATCGTATTCGCAACCAACAACAAGCATAAACTCGACGAAATTCGCAAGATTTCAGAAGGAAAACTCGAAATTCTGAGCCTCAACGATATCAATTGCCGGACTGATATTCCCGAAACCGGAACTACGCTGGAAGAAAATGCCCTGATCAAGGCCCGTTTCGTGAAAGATAATTTCGGTTACGATTGTTTTGCCGACGATACCGGCCTCGAAGTTAAAGCATTGGACGGTGCTCCCGGTGTTTACTCTGCCCGTTACGCTGGTGAAGATTGCAGAGCAGAAGATAATATCCGGAAACTGTTGACTAACCTCGAAGGCATAAGTGACAGACGCGCCGCATTTCGAACGGTTATTGCCTTGTTGATCGGCGACGAACAATATTTCTTCGAAGGTGCCATTCACGGAAAAATTATCGACGAAAAGCGTGGAGAGAGTGGGTTTGGTTATGATCCCGTTTTCGTTCCCGACGGCTATGAGCAAACTTTTGCCGAATTGGGCGAAGATATCAAAAACAACATTAGTCATCGCGCCATTGCTACGACCAAACTCATTCGTTTTCTCCTGAAAATGGAATGAGTTGAAAGTTAAAGTAAGAAATGAGAAGTGAGAAGTAAGAAGTGAGAAGTAAGAAGTAAGAAGTGAGAAGTGAGAAATGAGAAGCGAGAAAACTTCATGTTTCAGAAAATATTTATTTTACCATTAAAAAATTCAGATTATTAAGATTAGAAATAGCAGTAAGTCGGGAAGCAGAACAAAATAATCGGTATCGGTACACCATTAAATCCGTTAACCGGCATATTAATTGAAAATTTTTATGTAATTTTGAACATCTAATCCTTCAATACCATCAACTTATGTCATCAATCATTCGTACAGGCATTATCGGGTATGGACTTTCGGGGCGTGTTTTTCACGCACCCTTCATCGATGTGGTCGAGGGGTACGAACTCACCAAAATCAGCACATCCAAGCCCGAAAACGTGAAACTCATCGAAGAACGCTATCCCGTTACGGCTGTCGTACCCAACGGAAAAGGCATCATCGAAGATCCCGAAATCGATTTGGTAATCGTTACTTCGCCCAATACCGAACATTTTCGTTGGGCACGCGAAGCACTCATTGCAGGAAAACACGTGGTAGTGGAAAAACCGTTCACCGTGAATGTGGCCGAAGCCGACGAACTGATTGAAATTGCACAACGGCAGGGAAAAATCCTCACCGTTTATCACAACCGCCGATTTACCAGCGATACAAAAACAGTACGCAAAATCCTCGAAAGCGGCATTTTGGGCGAAATCGTCGATTACGAATCGCATTTCGATCGTTACCGCCCAAATCCCCGACCCGGTGGTGCCTGGCGCGAAGATCCTTTGCCAGGATCGGGTATTTTTTACGATCTTGGTTCTCACCTTATCGATCAGGCATTGTGGTTTTTCGGAATGCCACTTGCGGTTACGGCCGACATCGATTCGCAGCGTCCGTGGGCAAAAGCTGACGACCATTTCGACGTACGACTGCATTATCCATCGTTCACGGCAACACTCAAATCGGGCATGCTTTGCAAAATTCCCGGTCCAACGTACCTCATTCACGGACGTAACGGTTCATTCGTCAAATACGGATTGGACGTTCAGGAAGCAACACTTGATGCTGGAGCCGTTCCACAAGGAAAAGACTGGGGACGCGAGCCCGAAAGCATTTGGGGAAATATCTGCGTTGATTACAAAGAGGTGAAGATCGAGGGGAAAGTAGAAAGTGAACAAGGCGATTATCGCGATTATTTTATCAATTTGCGTGACGCCATCAACGGAAAAACCAAAATTGCCGTAAAACCCGAAGAAGCGCGTAACGTGATCCAAATCATACAACTTGCCCTTCAGAGCAGCAGAGAAAAACGAACTATTTCAATTTAAAGGGTTTCTAAAGAAAGAAAATTGAAGCACCCACTATACTGATCACCGCTCCCACAACTTGTCGGACAGTGATTTTTTCGTGGAACATGACGGCCGAAGGAGCAATGATAAAAATAGGTACCAGCGCCATCAATGTCGCCGCCACGCCGGTATTGGCATGCTGAACGGCAAAAAGCGACAGGGCAACTCCAACAAACGGACCGAAAACCGTGCCTACGGTAAGCGATTGCATACTCTTCGAATCCTTCACCGCTCCGAAAATCCCTTTCCAGCGTTTCAAATAGGTTACCAACAATGCGAAACAACCAAAACCGAATAAGGCACGTATCTGAGTTGCAGCCATAGCATCATAGTCTCCAATACCTTTTTTGCTGAGCACCAAACCGACGGCTTGCCCCAATGCTCCGCCCAATGCGAAAAGAAAACCTTTGAGGGGAATATAGAGTTTGAAATGCCTGCCGGCAACAGCTATCATGATTCCCGAAACGCTTACCACAATCCCCATAATACTTTTTACGGAAAGTGTTTCGTGCAGAAAAAGCCACCCGATCAGTGCCGTGAGCATCGGGGCAAGACTCATCACCAGCTGCGCCGTTCGCGATCCTATGATGGTGTATGACTTAAACAGACAAAGATCGCCCAAAAAGAATCCGACGATTCCCGACAATCCCAACCAAAACCATTGATACGTAGTGGCATCCGCCGGGAAAAACATTCCTCGTGTGAAGAGCGTCGTCAATCCCAAAAAAGGGATCGCCAAGAAAAGTCGTAAAATATTAACCGAAAGCGAACCGATCCTTCGGCCTGCTTTTTCGAAGAAAAGTGCGCTCAACGTCCAACAAACGGCCGTTAGCAACCCTGCTATTTCGCCAATATGCGATTGAAAAGGCATTTTTATCAACTGTTTTCCTGTCTCGGACGAGAATCGAAATTATTGTGAATAAAAGAATTGACGATGCTTTGTTTATTTTTGACTCTCCTTATCAAAAAAAGAGCCGAAAGGCTCTGATTCGCAAATTTTTCATTCTCATAAAGGAAAGCCGTCGATCCGATTTTCAACGCTCCGTCTCTCGAGTATATTTGGTTGCAAAGGTACATTTTGTTTGTCAAATGTACTTTGTTTCGAAACTTTTATTTTTGAAGCGCTTCCACTAATTTTTTTGAGGCTTCATCTATCGATTTTTCGCTTGCCAACAGCGAAACAAACTTGCTGCCAATAATCGCTCCGGAGGCGTTTTCGCACGCGGCATCGAATGTGGCCTTGTTGGAGATGCCAAAGCCGATCAGTCGCGGATGGCGCAGGTTCATGTTATTAACGCGACGAAAATATTCCAGATTCTTTTCTCCGAAAGCCTGCTTGGCACCGGTTACGGATGCCGACGAAACCATATAGATAAATCCCGACGTGTTTTCGTCGATCATGCGGATACGCTCTTCGGATGTTTCGGGCGTGATGAGCATAATGGTATGCAGCCCGTATTTGTCGGTTGTGGATTTGTACGATTTCATGTATTCGGCAAACGGAAGATCAGGGATAATCAGCCCGTCGATACCGCATTCCGCCGCTTTGCGGCAATAGTTTTCGAACCCGAACTGCAAAATCGGGTTCAAATATCCCATCAATACCAGTGGGATAGAAATAGTTTGCCGTACGTTCGCCAATTGTTCGAAAAGCAATTTCACGCTGATGCCGTTACGCAAGGCTTGCGTACTCGACGACTGAATGACCGGCCCGTCAGCCAGCGGATCGCTAAAGGATACGCCAATTTCCACGAGGTCGATGCCGTTTTTTTGTAAGGCTTCCAGCACGGGAAGTGTATCGTTCAAGTTGGGATAACCTGCCGTAAAATAAACCGACAGGATGTTTTGTTTTTTTTGTTCGAAAAGTTGATCTATTCTGTTCATTTTCTTTTGATTTTGTCGATAAACGATTGTAATAAATGAGTGTCTTTGCAGGCCGGCGACGTTTCGAAGCGGCTGTTCAGGTCGATGCCGATGCAGCGTTCGTGTACGAAAGCTTCCACCCTATCGGCATCGTCGGGCGAGATGCCACCGCTTAGCAGAAAAGGTGTAGTACCCCGATATGCCGACAGAGAGCTCCAGTCGAATTTCTGTCCCGAACCTCCGGGCAACAGCGTTTTCGTGTCGAACAGAAAATAATCGCAAGCCCTTTCATAGAAGGACACTTCTTCAGTTGAAAACGTGTTTTGCACATTGATGGCTTTGATCACTTTCAGTCCCTTACTGCGAATGCGATTGCAAAAATCGGGTGTTTCATGCCCGTGAAGTTGCACCATGTCGAGGCGAAACAGTTGGACGGTTTCCATAATCTGCTCCTCCGTTTCGTCCACGAAAACACCAACGCGCTTGGCACGTTGCGGCAAATAATCGGGAAGTTCACCGACAAATCGAGGCGAAGTGCGATGAAAGACAAATCCCATCCAATCCACGCCGAGCGCTTCCACCTCGCGAATGTTTTCGGCATCGCGCATGCCGCATACTTTCACTATCATGATGCCTGCAACGATTGGATGAACCTGGTCAGACTTTCGCCCGGAGTACCGTTTTTCATAAAATTCTCGCCGATGAGAAATCCGCGATAGCCCACCTGTCGCAATTGCCGAACGGTTTGCGGATCGGAAATACCGCTTTCGGAGACCAGCACTGCATTTTTTGGAAGAAGTTCGGCCATTTCGAAAGATTTATCTACCGTAGTTACGAAACTTCCCAAATTGCGGTTATTTACGCCGATAAGGTTATGCTGAGGTGCAATGTATTCGATTTCGCGTTCGTCGTGCAATTCGAGCAAAACGTCGAGCTCCAGTTGTCGGGCTATCTCGGTGAACCGTAGGCATTCGGCTTTGGTGATGGCTGCAGCTATCAGCAGAATGGCATTGGCACGATGCAGCTTTGCTTCGTAAATCTGATACTCGTCCACGATAAAGTCTTTGCGCAACACAGGAATATCACTTTCTGCAACCACAGCGTCGAGATCGGCAAGCGAACCCCCAAAAAAAACCTCGTCGGTGAGCACCGACAGCGCGGCTGCACCGTTTTGCCGATAGGATGTCGTAACCTCCCTCACATCCGCATCGCGGTGTATCCACCCTTTAGAAGGCGATTTGCGCTTAAACTCGGCAATGATGCCGAAGTCGTCTTTCGCAAGTGCTTCATGCAACGAGAGAGTTTTATAGGTATTTCTTTCGATTTCCCTGCAAATCGAGTCGAGCGGGTATATCGCTTTTTGTGCGGCAACTTCCACCCTCTTGTGTGCTACAATATCCGATAAAATATCTTTCATTCGGTTTGTCAACTATTTAGTTCGATGTATTGATTAAATGTCTTCAATGCCTTTTTGCCGTAGAGTGAATCGCGTGCCTGATCGAGACAATCGTCGATGGATTTGTCCTGTTCGATGGTGCGAATGCCGAATGCGGCATTCACCAGCACAGCGTTCATTTGTGCTTCGGTGGCTTCGCATCGCAATACTAAATCGAAGATACGTGCTGCGTCTTCGGGCGTTTCGCCACCCGATAATTCCGTTTGCGAAGCACGCCTCAGTCCGAGATCTCCCGGTACGAAGAGCTGTTCGCCCCGATTCGATACGACCTTAAACTGACCGGTGAGCGAGATTTCGTCATATCCGTCGATGCTGTGAACGATGCTGAAATTTTTTTTACTCTCCTGATAGATGTAACTGAACAGTCGCATCATCGACAGATCATACACCCCGAGTACCTGATAGGGCGGTTGGGTGGGATTGACCAGCGGGCCCATGATGTTGAAGAAATTGCGCACGCCGAGGCTTTTGCGTACTCCGGCTACTGCCTTGAGCGCCGGACTGAAAAAAGGTGCATGCAAATATACGAAACCGCACTTTTCGATGGAACGTTTCAGTTGGTTGGCATCGGTAGTGAATTTGGCGCCATGCAGTTCGAGAACGTTGCTGGCACCGCTGACCGATGTAGCGCCGTAATTGCCGTGTTTGGCCACCGGATATCCGGCTCCTGCAATCACGAAGGCGGCAAGCGTCGAAATGTTGAACGTGTTTTTTCCGTCTCCTCCGGTTCCGACGATGTCGATGGGACGGTATTCGGACAAATCAATCGGGACGCGCATGTCGAGCAGCGCATCGCGAAATCCGAGAATTTCATCCACCGAAATGCTGCGCATCAGGAAAGTGGTAAGGAGTGCCGAAATCTGCGCTTCGGGAACATTGCCCGAGACGATGTCGAACAATACCTGTTTCGCTTCGTCGCGAGTAAGGTATTGATAATCGAACAGTTTATAAAGTATCTCTTTCATGTGAAATATATCGTTTGTTGCCGTCGCCGGCAGGGGGTTAATGTTCTAAAAAGTTTTGAATGATCCGGATGCCGTCGGGCGTGAGCACCGATTCGGGATGAAATTGCACGCCGTGTACATCGAGTGAAGTGTGCTTCAACGCCATGATTCGGTTTTCGTCATCCACCGCCGTAATTTCGAGACGATCAGTCGGGAAGTCTTCATTCGAAACAATCCACGAATGATAGCGTCCGGCCTGAAATTGGTCGGGCAGCCCATCGAAAATATAATCGCCTGCCGTGATTTTGATGGCCGTTTGCACTCCGTGAAAGACGAAAGGAATGTTTTCGAGTTTTGCACCGAAGACAAGTCCGATGGCCTGATGTCCCAAACAAACGCCAAGCATGCTTTTGTGATCGGCACAACGCCGGATGAGCGGCAGGAGCAATCCGGCTTCTTCGGGCACGCCGGGGCCGGGCGATAGGATGATTTTGTCGTACTGTTCCACCGAATCCAAATCGAGGCGGTCGTTGCGAACCACGTCCACATCGGCGAAGCCGAGCGATTTCACGGCATGCACCAGATTGTAGGTGAAAGAGTCGTAGTTGTCGAAAATAAGTACTTTTTTCATCGTTTCCAAATTATGCGTTGAACAAATTGGCTGCGCGATCGATAGCACTCTTCAAAGCGCCGAGCTTATTGTTGACTTCCTGCAACTCATACTCGTCGTTGCTCTGCGCCACAACCCCGGCCCCGGCCTGATACCATAGCTCGTTGTTGCGGCTGACGAAGGTTCGGATGGTGATGGCCTGATTGAGATCGCCGTTGAGTCCGACGAACCCGATGCAACCGCCATAAGCGCCGCGATTGTGTTTCTCGATTTCGGAAATGAGTTGCATGGCGCGCACTTTGGGTGCTCCCGATAATGTGCCGGCGGGGAAGGTATCGAAAAAAGCCTGAATGGAATTTGCCTCATCGTCGAGTGTACCGCTCACACGCGAAACCAAATGAATGACATGCGAGTAAAATTGCGGTTCTTTGTAAAAATCGACTTTTACGTCGTGTGCATGGCGGCTCAGATCGTTTCGTGCCAAATCTACCAGCATCACATGTTCGGCATTTTCCTTGGGATCGTTGAGCAGAAAATCCACTGCCCTCATATCCTCCTTGTCATTCCCGGTGCGCTTGGTGGTGCCTGCAATCGGGTCGATGCTGATGTGCCTGCCCCTGATCTTGCAATGTGTTTCGGGCGAAGAGCCAAAGATGCGGTATCCGCCGAAATCGAAATAAAACAGATAGGGCGATGGATTGATGGAACGCAATGCCCGATACACCTTGAAGTCGTCGCCCGAGTATCGCTGCACGAAACGCCGCGACAACACAATTTGAAAAACATCACCCCGCAAGCAGTGCTGCACGCCACGACGTACGTTGGCTTTGAACTCTTCGTCGGTCGTGGTGCTGTATTCCTTCCCTTCGGGGAAAAAATTGTAGGAGGCAAAGTTTCGCATGTTGATAAGCACCTCTACGCGCTCGAGACGACTTTGTTCGTTGTCGCGCAACAACTCCATCAACACGATTTCGTCGGTGAAGTGATTGAATATCATGATGTATCGGTAGAGAATATACAACATGTCGGGAGCATCGTTCTGCTTCTCGATGCTTTCGCGGATAGCGATGTTTTCGGTATATTTTACACAATTGAAAGTTGTGTAGCCAAACAAACCGCATGCGTTTTTGTCGGGGCCTTCCACTTCGATGTCGGCAATAAATCCGCTCAGCGCATCGGCAATAGTAAACGAATCGGTGAGCTGTTGTTCGTAACGGCTTCCGTCGGGATATTTCATCGTGCATACGCCTCGATTGACCTCCACGCTGGCAATCGGTTCCAGGCCGATGTACGATGTGCTGTTTTCGTTGGCGTGAAAATCGGAACTTTCGAGTAAAGCCGATTGAGGGAACGTGTCGCGTATTTTCAGATAGATACTCACCGGGGTATGAAGGTCGGCCAATATTTTTTTTGTCTTGGTATGAAAAGTGTACTTCATCTTATTCGTTTTTAAAATTGATTTTCGTATTTGAAATAGGTTTCGAGATCTTTGTCCCCTCTTCCCGAAAGCGTCAGAACCACCACATCATCGGGTTTGAAATCGACTTTCCCCAATGCCGCCAGCGCGTGTGCCGATTCCAGTGCGGGAATGATGCCTTCCCTGCGGGTCAGCTCGAAAGCTGCCCGAAGGGCTTCGTCGTCGTTGATGGGGAGCACTTGGGCACGATGTTGCGAAGCCAGATTGGCATGGATAGGCCCCACACCCGGATAATCGAGTCCGGCCGAAATGGAATACGGTTCAGTTATCTGTCCGTCTTCGGTTTGCATCAACAGGGTTTTGCATCCATGCAGCACGCCGATCGTTCCCAACTGAATGGTGGCCGCCGAATAGCCGCTATCGACACCTTTCCCGCCCGCTTCGGCCAACACGATTTTTACCCGATCGTTGTCGAGATACTCGTAAATGGTGCCGGCTGCATTGCTTCCACCTCCAACACATGCGACCAGATAATCGGGATAGTCGCGTCCTTCTTTTTCCATGAGCTGCACTTTTATTTCTTTACTGATCACCGATTGCAGTCGTGCGACCAAATCGGGATAGGGATGAGGACCGATGGTGGACCCGATGATGTAGTGCGTTTCTTCGGGATGACTGCACCAGTCGCGAATAGCTTCGTTCGTCGCATCCTTGAGCGTCATGTTGCCCGAGGTTACGGGAACGACGGTTGCGCCCAACATCTCCATTTTTTTCACGTTCACGGCCTGACGTTCGACGTCCGTTTTGCCCATATACACAGTGCAGGGCATTTGCATCAGTGCGCAAACGGTGGCAGCAGCCACGCCGTGCTGACCGGCGCCTGTTTCGGCAATGATGCGTGTTTTACCCATTTCGCGCGCAATCAGTATTTGTCCGATGGCATTGTTGATTTTGTGCGCACCGGTATGATTCAGATCTTCGCGTTTGAGGTAGATTTTGCATCCGAAACGCTCGGAAAGTTGTTGCGATAGATAGAGCGGCGAAGGTCTGCCTACGTAGTCGCGCAACAATTGTTCGAACTCGCGTTTGAACTTTTCGCTTTCGAGTATGCGCAGATAGGAATTTTCCAAATCTTTCACGCATTTGTAGAGAATTTCGGGGACGAATGCTCCCCCAAATTCACCATAATACCCATTACTGTCAACTGAAAATTTTTGCATGTGATGTGTTGTTTAATCTGTGTGTGCCCATTAACGAAAAAAGCCCGTCGCAGGTGCGACAGGCTATCTTTTATTTTTATTCCGTTATATCACGTTAAGACATGGCTGCTTTCCCTTACGACTGCATGAGTTGTAAGTGGCGCCACCAATATCCGTTTGTGAATGATAAATTCATTTTTCTTTTATTTGTTTGCAAAGGAAAATAATTTGGAAATAAAATGCAACTTATTTTTCAATTTTAACATAAACGGGATGAATATTCCGCTTTTTGGTTCGATAATTTGTAGATTTATTGATGAGAAGATGAATTTCTGACCGTATGGAATGGGGGTTGGGGATTGGAGGCCGGAGGTTGGTGTCACGTCCTGAAAATAATGGATAATTGTGAATTGAAAATTAGGAGAAGTGGGGAAATGGAAATTGATTTGAGGATTTGAGAATTTATTGATGAGAGGATTGGGAGTTGTAGATCTGTTCCCGACTCGTTGTTACGCTAACGCTAATTCTTTCATCCGGAAAGCACTTAAGACTTCTTCATCCTCACATTTCATTCTCATTGTTAAATAATTTACAATTTTGGAATCTGACTCCAAAATTGTAAATTTTGCGGCATGATATATCGAGAAGCCGAAAAAGAATTACAATTGCTTTCTGCGCAGTTCAAGGCAGTAGCAGTTATCGGCCCACGGCAATCGGGCAAGACTACTTTAGTAAAAAAAGTATTTAAAGAAAAAGCGTATGTCAATCTCGAGAATCCCGACCTACGCCAATTTGCGAGGGAAGATCCCAGAGGATTTCTCTCCAATTATCCCGACGGCGCCATATTGGATGAAGTGCAACGTGTACCGGAATTATTTTCGTATCTACAACAAATATTGGACGAGAAGGAACAAAACGGATTGTTCATTCTGACCGGTTCCAACAATTTCCTCCTAAATAGCAACATTTCGCAAAGTCTTGCCGGGAGGGTTGGTTATTTGTTTTTGCTGCCCTTGGATATTGGCGAAATCAATCCCGGAGCGAACATGAGTAATCAGTTGATTTTTAAAGGCGGGTATCCCGAAATTTATCAGAAAGATATCGACCCGAAAAAATACTATGACAATTATATCCGTACGTATGTTGAAAGAGATGTACGGCTATTGAAAAATATAACGGATCTCTATACGTTCGAACGTTTTTTGCGTTTGTGTGCCGGGCGCACCGGACAATTGCTGAACATGAGCAGTCTGGCTGCCGATGTCGGAGTGGATGTCAAAACGATTGGTTCGTGGTTGGGGGTACTCGAAGCAAGTTTCATTGCATTTCGATTGTATCCCTATCACGAAAATTACAACAAACGGATCGTGAAGATGCCGAAACTTTATTTTTATGACACCGGACTTGCTTCGGCTCTGATGGGAATTGAAGATGTTTCGCAACTGACCATCCACCCGCTAAGAGGCGGTTTGTTTGAGAATCTGGTAGTTGTCGATTTTTTAAAACGGCTATACAACAACGGAAAGCAGAACAACCTTTATTTTTGGCGCGACAATATCGGGAATGAAGTAGATTTGCTGATCAAAAAAGGGGCAAACCGATATCCTGTCGAAATCAAATCGGCCCAAACGATTTCGGATGAGTTTTTTAAGGGCATCCGTTATTGGAACAAACTCACAAACACAGAAGGCGGTTATTTGGTATATGCCGGAGATATGCTCCAAAAAAGAAGTGGAGAAATCAACATCGTACCTGTCCATTTGTTAAATACGATCGAAATATAGCGCACTTCAAAAGATATGATGCAAAATA
>Ga0208825_1000401_pt1 | contig 42718 bp, 60 predicted proteins | sample AD_UKC113_MetaG_FD_184450 | JGI IMG/M metagenome (GOLD analysis project Ga0208825, IMG submission 184450) | Active sludge microbial communities of municipal wastewater-treating anaerobic digesters from Hong Kong - AD_UKC113_MetaG (SPAdes)... | ecosystem: Engineered > Bioreactor > Anaerobic >... | reverse complement strand
ACCTTATCAAACTCAGGACTTTTTTCAACTACAGTCATTAACTGCTGTATGTCTGCTATTGACATAAACTCAGTCGAATCTTTCGGGATGAAAGAAGAATCTTTTTGTGCGAAACAAACAGAAAAAGTAATTATTGATAATATAAGTAATATCGATTTTTTCATCAGTTAATTATTTGAAATTCTACGTATGATTGGTTTGCTTTTGCTACGATGGCGGATGAACTCACTTCACTTGCGAATCGAGCGATGACTGTTCCGTTTGCCGAAGGCTTTATAATTCCTTCTATGATTGCTATGTTATTTGATGCTAAAGAAGATGCACTTGCACCGGACGGTAAATTGTATGCTGCAACTCCGGTGTTAAGAGTTTCACTTGTTGCAGTAAGAGTATAAGTTGACCGGTAATTAAGAAAAGTTGTGGACGGCCCGTTAATACTCCACCTGCTTCCGGTTGTAGTTGCTGCGCTGGTATAAACAATAAAGAATTTAAACTTATAAGTTATCCCTGAAGTCACCGCGAACGATAACCCTGTTACGTCTGCTATTGTATTGGCTGAAGCATTGTTGTTTGTAACATCACCCGATAAAATAGTGAATGAACCTGTAGTAGCCGAAGGAGTTGAATAAGCACCTGTCCCATCGAGATATGACGTACTGCTTCCGTTACCTTTAGGTGCAAACCCATGCTTTGAAGTGCTGACATTATTTGTTGTAATATCAGTTGTGGATATCGTGGCATCGCTTATTGTCTGATCACCGGTATTGGTTCCTGAACTTGTTCCGCTAAATGTTCCAGACTGCAAAGCAAGCGTCCCGAGACTTGCGCGAACTTTTGCATAGAAACCGGAAATATCATTTGTGTCAATAGAATACAAAGGGCTTCCAAAATCTGTTATATCTGCTTTAACGTGATTATGTGATGAAGGTGTATAAGAAGCCGGCTTTCCTGTAACGTTGTTCCAACTTATCAATCCTTTCACTTTATTGGTAAATCCAGGTAATGCACTTGTATCTTGCTTATTGATTTGCGTATAAGTATTAGTCTCAGGGTCGAACGAAAACAATGTATCGTTTCTTAAAACTACGCCCTGCTGTGCATTAATAAAGCAAGGAATAAAAGCTAATATGAATAATATTTTTACCACCAATTTTTCCATGTTGATCCGTTATAAGTTTGGTTAACGCCCGTACTGGCATCACTTGCAGTGCAATCAGTACAAAAAACTATTAATCCAGTTGCCGGAGATGAAATAGCATCTCTTTGAGTTGTTGTCATTCTTGGCGGCAAAAATCCTTGAGTAGTCGTATTAATATCCAGTTTAGCCGAAGCATCAGGTGTTCCAGAACCTATCCCTACAATACCGGAGCCTGTTTGCAGTTTTATACTTGTTGTTGTACCAGCAGAATTAATACTTCTGTTTGGTCCATCTAAAGTCAAACCGTCACTACCGCCTGAATTATAAACAGTAATATTATTACTTGCCCCGGATGTAAACACCTGTAACGCTCCGTTGGTTGGTGATAGCCTCAACCAATTTCCGCTACTGCTTCGTATGTCCGAACCGGATAGAGTTAACTTATCTGTTCCATCAAATAGCCATGCTGAAGAAGATGTTATTGAACCGGTTCCAGACCAATAAGTATTACGGCCTGAAACGCCTGATCCTGAAATTCCACCCGCACCAGCAACCGCATTAGCTATCCACTGCTTTATTGCACCTTTTTGAGCATAACTATCATCACTATAGTTTGTCGAATCCCCTGCACCTCCGGTAAATGTGCTTGTACCTAATAAAGTCATTACAGCTCCTGAACTTGCGAACAAATCCAATGTTGCGCCCGAACTATTGTCATTTGCTATTGAAGAAATTTCTGTTACACCTGCTGAAATACTTTGTGCAGCTTGATTTGTGCCGTCATTAACACCTATTGCATACGATCCGCTTGTACCAGTTATTGATAATGTATGTGAACTTATATCACCTGTTACATCCCCGGTAGCTGTATTTGACCCGGTTAATCCTAATAAAGTTGAACCACCGCCGCCACCGCCACCTGATTTTAAAATCCTATCCCATTCGCCGCTTACCCCGCCTGTTGTTTCTGTATTAGCAACCCAAGCAAGAGTATCGTTTGCTGAAGCATCTATATTCCAAACAATAAACCCTTTTCTGAATTTAAGCCCTTCGTTGAATGGATAGGTATGTCCCATTGCCATACCACCGATACCGCCGTACCCTACACTCCCAAAAAGTGATGGCTCTGTAACATCAGTAAAAAACAATCCGAACTTATTAACTATTGGAAGCCCGGAAAGCTGGCTTCCTGTAATACCAAACCTTCCGCCCCAAACCGATGTCCCTGGGAACATTAAAGTGGGAGTAGTACTGTTTGAATTCATAAATGCAACGGTAGAATCGGCTAAAGTCATTATGCTTTGAGCCCAGCCACTACCTCCGGTATTAAGGTCGCCTATTCTTAATGATCCAAAATCTGTGTCAAGAATCGCATACCTGTCGAGGTCGGTTTTTTTCCTTACCCTAACACCGCCGCCGAACGCTTCAAAATAACCGTCTGCACTTTTAACCTGAACACCTTGCCCATTCCATGTATAGCTGCCCTGCCCGTTTATAACTAAATTGCCGCCTTTTACAATATTACCTCCAGTGCCTCCCTCACAGTATAAACCTGTCCATGTTCCGCCTTGCGCATCACCAGATAATTCCAGGTTAGCTGCAGGATGATATGTAGTGCCTGAATTCCATGCAGCAATAGAAGAAGGTACTTCAATGCTTGTTCCGACATCTTCCCAATAGTCCTGCCAGTCACCTGCAACGGTTGGCTCTTTATTTATGTTGTAAACTTTACAAACGTAGTAATGCCCACCACGTGAAGCAATAGCATCTGAAGTATGACCAACACGCATACCTGGGCCTGAAGTATGACCGCCTAAACCCGTTGAACCTAAAAATCCATTATCATGAATATTTGATCTGCCGTTAAATTGAAAGTCCGGGTTAATAATACTTATCTGTGAGCTTTCGCCCCCCGTAAGTAGCAAACCGTCAAGACCATTTCCCTGCCCGGAGCAGTTGTCGCAATGCGATATGTTCGCATTCCCGTACGATGTTGTATTAATAGTAATCCCGTTACCACCAAAATTTTCAGCATGGACGTTCTCCATGTGTATTAAGCTATTCGAGAATACACCGTTCTTTGTAGTATCTTCAGAAGAACCTAAAGCAAATACTCCTATGTTTTTTACATATACCGCGCGCGCCTCTCCCCCTGAAATTCCCTGTTTGAACACAAGGCCGCTTTTACCTGAAGCTACATTTATCTTAATTGTTGCAAAAGGAAATTCCGCTTCAGTTAACCCTTCTATGTTAAGGTGATAGCTGAAAAGAAGGCTATCGGATATATAATATGCCGAATCGCATTGAGGGAACAGAAGAATCCCTTTTGTATATTGAATGTTTGCTATTTGGACAAGCGGCAAAGCGTTATAAGCTGCAATTATAGCCGCCCTGTCGTCAGTTATACCGTCTCCTTTAGCACCGAACTGTTTAATATCTACAGTATGATTGATAACAGACATCAACCATCTTCCTGGTAAAGCTGCACTTAAAGCATCCGGTTTTAAAACAGTCCCGCCGTTATCGGTAGCTGTTGACGACCCAGACCAAATATAAAGCGCTCCGCCGCCACTGCTCGCAGAATAGTACCCTAAAGTATTAGCGTAAACAGTTCCCTGTGTATATGTATTTGATGCCCTCAGTTCTGCAACAGAAGCAAACGTTGAAGGAGCTACAGTAACAGGTGGAGGATTTGAAATTATTATTCCGCTCTGTAAGGCTATATTATCAAACTGAACATCCACTATTCCACCTGTACCTGTATTTAAAATTCTTACCCGGTTAAAAGCATCAGCCCCACCGAAAGCACTCATAGGTATCGACACCAATTGCCATGCACCTACTGCTGTTTTACTATAACCCCATGCTGTTAAATTAACTGTATTACCTACCTGCGTATTCGTATTGTATAATCTTACTACCCAATTACGGGCAGCAGAAAAGCTGTTATTATTTCTTACCCAAATCTGAAGATTGGTGAAAGTAGCTTTGCTTACTGTAGTTGAATTTGTATATTGGAAATAGGCGTTATTTGCAGCGGCTGTAATACGGGTTGATAAAGAACCTGCTTCCGGGTTAGTACCGTAATTAAATGCTGCTGTTATTGTTCCACCTGTTCCGGTTGTCCATTCTATGTTTTCATTGTAAACAGTAGTTGAAGCTGGCCCCGTTGGAGCGGTATTATTCTCGTCAATCCTTACTACCAATAATTCCAGTTGTCCTGCTGTTACTTCAGGGATAGCACCGACACCGCCGCTTGAATTATCTCCTTTTAGAATATGAATACCGGTATCGTCTAGATATTCTACATCAAATCTGAACTCGCCTGTTCCTGCAGTACCTGCGTCGTGAGTTAAAGTTCCTGATGTTAAAGTATATTGAATACAGTTTATAGTGTATGTACCTGCGGTGTGAGCGTAAGTTAATCCTGATACATAGCTGGCTGTTATATTAGAAGCGTTATTACAGGCAGAGGGAGAAGGCGTTTGATTATACAAATCTCCATTAGCATCATAGCGGACTTCATCCCCTGGTTGTAGATTTGTTGTTGTTGATTTTATAAACTTATACCACCGAGTAGTATCTCCCCACATCGGCCAATTGGTTAAATCCTTAGCAAAACCTGTTTTACTATGTGTTGAATCTAACGGTATATCCAGTACATCTGTGGCCCAATACCTCTGTAATTTATTCCCGTAGGTGTTTTTATACCATATATATTTAGAAGTATCGTTACCACCGTTGATCTGAGCAAAGGAACTCAGAAAACAAAAGGCTGATAAAAGAAAAAATAATATCTTTTTCATCTTAATAATTTCTATAAAGAATAATAAATCTCTGAACCGAGGTAATTGCCAATCCAAGAGTAAAAACAGTTCCGTTCCATATATATTCTGTACTATCAGGAGAAGAACTTACTTTATAGAGTATCGCGTTTTCTCTTAATATCAGCAATATCTTTTTTCCAATTAATGCTGGTATGCTTAAAGTAGCTCCTTCATTTCCGTCAGATATATACTCAAGATCATAAACCTTCATATCTATACTGCCATAACTACCAGGATTATCACCTGAAGTAATAAATAAATCAGTCGGTATCTGACATACGTTCTGATCGTAAGGAACACCTACCGAAAAATCTACGTAACAGCCAGCCAGCATATCATTATCATACTCCTGAGTAACAGTAACGATATTATTAGCATCGCTGATTGACCAATCGTTTAAAGAGCCAAAATTCATTTGAGCAAAAACATCTAACGCAATACTGATCATATCACTCTGGACATCCTGCTCGTTTTCCTTAGAATCCTGGCTAACGTGAACCAAGTCAAGGAAAAATATTCTAAATCCAAAAGTTGCCTGATGGCCTGACAGGCTTATTACACTCGTTGTATCCTGTAAAAAACATGACGCGTATCTTGCTGTTTTTTCAGTTAGGAAATCTTGCACCAGCCCCTGGTAAAAGTTTCTTATCTGCTTGTGGGCAAGAACTATTGTTTGTATTCTTTTTATTATTTGATTGTACGTCATTCTGTTTACTTAGATAAACTTTTAGTTTCTGCTCGTTTTTCTTGCTTGTATTTTTTGACATAGTTAATCATGATATGGTTGACCGTTAAAACCTCCTGGATTACACCACGGGTCTTTATATGAATCTCCCAGATAAACCGGGTTAGTAAAATTTCTTTGCTCCGGTGTCACTGTATCAACTGTTGATCCTGGTTGCCTGTATTCAGGGTATTTACTTAATCTTCCTGATTGATCTATTAAAAATAATTTCATCCGGTTAGCATAATATTCAGCCCTGTTTTTATACCCGTTAGCTATATCAACCAGCTCACTCATAGACGGAAGCTCTGTATTCTCACCCTGCTTTCTTACCACTCCTTTATTCCAGAATTGGTAAGAAGTTGATGTAGGCATTAACGATAGAGTAAAGTATATTAGCGCATCGATCAGATAAGTATCAACAAGATATTTATAGTCAGCTAATGAGCCGTCAGTTACAATAGTATTATCCGCTATTATAGTTTGCAGTTTTTCAAACAGAGCTGTTCCAAGAACTGGTTTTATATAAACATCCTGAGCATATTTTATATCCGGGTAAATTAATTTTGGGTCAAGATTACCGTGGACAATACTTCTTTCTTTAAGGATTACATCAGATATCAATAAAGTATTTACACTCATGCTGCACCTCCTTTTTGAACAACGATATTACTTTTCCAGTTGTGCCGGCAATACGGAGTTATATTACCATCCTTATGCGTCCAGAATCCTCCACGGCGATCAAATACACTATAGCCTAATCGCTGTGATATTTTTTCTATATCAGCTCTTGAGTAAAGCCTGTTCAATTTCAGCATCTTCGCGCAGAATGGCCTGTTACGATCGTCCTGTGGGCCTTCGTAAGAATATTTAATAAATATTTTAGCCGGGGGTACGCTACCTGCAATTGGCGGTGGCGCCGATATATCTGCACTTGCTGGTATCAGCCTTTCAAATACTATATCCTCTCCGATCTTTTCTTCTGTTTGCTCCAGGTAACCACGCTTAATAAGTGATTCAATCCGGCCTTCTACGTATGCGACAGTTTGCCCTGTTACTTCTGCGATCACTTCAGGAGTAATGCGCTTATCCTTTTTAATAAGCTCAAGTATTCTATCTTCTGTCCTGGTAACGTCATAGGTTTTAAAAGCCTCTTGTATATAAATACTCTCGTCATCTTCAGCCTGCTCTACCTGGCTAAAAGAAACCCTCTTTGATTTTAATATCTCAAAATCATCTTTACTATACCCGCAGGCATCAAACATTGCGATAATACTATCATCATTCTCTACTGCCGACATAGCTGAAGCCTGTACCCCGAGCATAGTTTTAAGATCAGCATCAGGAAGGCCCATGCTTGTGCGCAGCATAGTCATTGCCATGCCAAGATCAATACGACCTTTTATGTAATCACGACGGATCCGTAGTAACTGCTGATATTGTTTAGCTGATAGATTTTTGACATGAGGATTTGTGGCTATCAGATCAGCTTCGTTTGCTGCAGGGGTAGCGGTTGGGTCTGTAGGTTTATTATCGCTGCCTATATTCGGGAGCGACCACATATCTTCAGGAATACCAAGCTGCTTAAATACAAATACTTTGGGTAGTGCATTTATAACATCCTTCACATCAAACTGAACACCGATCGGATCGGCAGGCTGCAATTCATACTCACCAGGAAAAGCAGTAAACTTCATTAAAGAAGTAACTTCTTTAGAAAGCGTATCCGCCTTTGGCTTTGAATATGTATTCTGAAATATTGCGTAGGCTGTTTGTAGCTCTGTATCCCCTCCAAGCTGCCCTTCTGTTTTAATACCGAACAGCATGCCTGAAGTAACTTTATGACCTGTGAATATACTTTGCTGCACACTTTTACTTAACTCGATATACATCTTATCCAGATCACTGCCTGAAAGATCGTCTACCTGTACAGTTTGATTTACGCTATTGGCATCATTGAAAACAAGAACAAACTTTCCTGCGTTTTCAGCCCCGGCAAACTTTCTTTTAAACCCAAGCTCAATTTCTTTTTTCTTTTCTTCAGGCGGCTCTCCTTTAAAAAACTGTATCAGCTTTGATGGAGCCATCCCGTTACAGATAGAAGAAAGATTGAATTTACTTATCTCTATATCTGTTTCGATAGCATTATTACATTGAATATACCCAGGAAGTGGGTAATACCGGCTCATCGGCCTATACTCGTTATAAGAAAATATTTGTGATCCTGTAGGTTGGGTAGGGTTAAAATCAGGGATAAATATTGGCTGCTCCCTATTATTTTTTATATCCCAACATTCCTTCCACCAGAAGCCGCCTTCTTTGCCTACCCTTAAAGTTGTAAAATCAACGTGGTATATATCAGAAATTTTACCGGCTGCGTTCCAAATAATCTCCACCCTGAACCCTCCGTATATTTCAACGTCAAGGTTTATTTTTTTAGCAATATCATTAAGGGTATCACCAAGCCTGTTAATAACTATATCCCCGTTCTCGAATCCCTTACCAAAAATATAATCTGCTTTACCGGTAATTATCGCTCCGTGATTAGGAGATTTATTAAACAGGTAAGTAAGGTACTCTGGATAATCATTTTTTTCCCCGTAAGCAATATAATCCTTACTGCGCTGCTCTTTAAAAACAGGAACTTTACTATCCTGAAACTTTACAAAAACTATATCAGGCCCAGTAGAGTACTGCTGCCCGTTAGTTTTTAAAAGTTCCTGTGGTATCGTTATTGGTTCAGCCATTATCCGTTATATGCTTTATATGAGGTTGCTATTTCGTACATATTATATGCGAAATCTGTTGTCCTGTTAAGGATCATTTTCCCGTATTCGAGTATCGCCCCGGATAAATCAGGATCAACATTGCTGCTGCTTGCCTGCTCGTAAATCTTATAGTGCCATTCCCCAGGAGGCTTATCTGAAAATTTAACAGCAGCATTTATTGTAAACTGATTATACCTGGACGGGTAAAGGCTTGTATCAGCAGCTATAAAAGCAACAGTTTCTTTTGTTAAAACATGTGTAAATACAAATAGAAAATACGGGTTAGCTATCGATACAAACTCTGTTAAAGTCAGTATTAACTCTGCCGCCGTATCGTTTTGCTTAAATTCTAGCATCTTATACTAAATATAAAAACCCGTGTTTTGTTTCAAACATCGGGCTTTAATATACTGGACCGTCCGAAAAATTATGTCTGTAAAGTAGATATTACTGAAGAATCAACAAAAGGAGCAAGTTCAGGTTCTTTACCTGTAAAGTTCAGCGTATACCCATTTCTATCACCCCAGGCCGTTCCTGTTGCTGCTGAACCTGATTCTAGCCTAAGTCCGTTAACCCGTCCAAATAAGCGATATGTATCGTTCTGGTCATGAATTACAGCTACCAGGAAATTTCTGGATAAAAGGATAATTTCATTACGAACAGCAATATTTTGCTTATTAATTATAATAGTTCCTTTCTGATCGTAGAAAATAGTTCCGTTCTGGATATTACCAACGATGTCTTCGTTGAAGTTTGCTGTTTCTCTTACAAGCTGATACTTCCTGAACACCTTACCGGATACCTTTGTAATCGCTGTAAGATTGCCGCTGCTTTCAGTATATGACTCAATATTATTGAACTCTATTAAATAGACTTCTTTGGTACCGCCAGTACCTACGTCACAACCAAAACTATAATCCGATGTTAAGGCACAACTTACTGCCATTGTTTAATATTTAAAGGGGCTTTGCAGCCCCGTTTATTAAGATAAAGTAAATGTTACAATCTCGTCAGGGAATGCTACGTTCACCCCGTATTTGAACTGTACCTTGAAACGCAGGTAATCCTTGAACTGATCTTCCATCATTGAGAATGATTCGTATTCATTTTCCAGGTCAACTCCCGCGAATGCATTGCTCATTCTCATTGCAAATAGCCTGTTTGTACCGTCCAGGCCGTGTACTGCTGTCAGTTTGTAATTCGTACCAGGGATAATAACAACTCCGTTGGCTGCACTTACCTCGCTTCCTGTTGGTGCGAAGTTGAACAGGTTTTGATCCGTGAACGCGTTAATAAATTTATTAAAAATATCCCAACCGCAGAATATACGAATATCATCCTGCCCGGTTACATCAGCAGGAAGGGCAAGCCACATTGCGTTGACTATTGCCTTCACGTTGCTGGAAATTATTCCTGTAGCAGATGATATAGGAGCACCTGAAGCAATATATACTGCTGTGTTTGCTTGTACAGCGGTACCTGCAGCATCAATCAGTTTAATCAAACCATCGAATCTTGAAAGGTTTGCATTAACAGACGTAGTGTCTCCTTGCCAGATGGCTATTTCCAATTGCTTAGCAACGGTCGCTGCTTTCAGGTCTGAGTATTCCTGTTCAAAAGGAAGCACATTACTGTCGCTGCCTTTAGCCAGTTTTTTACTCATGTACACGGTATTCAGCGTCTTTACGCAGATGTCCTCAACAACGGCTATTTCACCAATAGTAACCTGACGCTGCGTTAAAGAAGTATTACCGCTCGATACCCTTGTACAGCCGGTGCCATTCTGAAAAATAGCATCTGTAGCAAGAATATTTATTTTCTCAGCGTATTTTACGCCAGTCATAACAGTACCTTCCTGACGGATAAGGTCAGAAGTTTTTCCACCGAAAAGGGATTTAACTACAAGTAAATCCTCGTTTTCGATTATATAACTGGTAAGGCTCGATACACTTAATGCCATGATGTTTTATTTTAAAAAATTATTAATATCTTTTTGTGTTCTTCATTGCTGTAATTCCGGCTGCAATACTTTCGAGAGCAGCTTCGCGTTTACCGACGCGCTCAAACCTTTCTTTTTTATTTCCGGTCAGTGTTTTTGCATCCTCAGTTGGCAGGTTAACCAAAGTCTCTGCCAGTTCAAACAACCCCTTTATAACCTCATCCTGCTTCTTAATCTTTTCTTCCTGTTCGGTAGCTTTCTGATACGAGGCACTCAATTGCATTGCGATACTATTCTGATATGCTTCTACAGCTTCAGCCTGTGATACTTTTGCAATCTCATACCCAAACAAACACTGCATCATTGCTTTAGCCATTACCTCAAGGTTTGTTAATCTCTCGTCTGCTGTGCCTACTGCAAATTTTGCGGCCATAGCTTCCATCTGCGCATGTGTTACAGGAGCAGCAGGTGGCGCTTGTGCAGGTGGCGGAGGTGCTGCTGAAGCAGCAGGTGCGGCTACTGGTGTAGTGGCTGTAATCATTCCCATTGCATCAGTAGTTATTGTACTCCCGTCCTGGAGAGTATAAGTACCAGCAGCAACCGGGGAACCGTTTGCAGTAACCATATCGCCTATAGCAGGGTCATCGCCTGCTTGTATAATTGAAATTTGTGTTCCGTCTTGTAGAGTATACATTATTCCTGTTGAAGCAGGAGGAGCAGCAGGTGGCGGAGGCATTGGCCCGTCAAATACTGCTTTTATTTTTGCTAAGATTTCTTTAGCTGTCATACTATTAAATATTAATCTTCAAATAATGTTTCATTTAAAAGCGATTTAATTTTCAGCAATACATCTTCAGCGGACATTTTTGTCAGCTTTACAGGTATATAACTGAACAATCCCTCAACACTAAATCCTTTGATATCTCCGCATTTTACCTTAGCCCAAACGTCAGGATTATTAACTTTTGCTGAAATAAACCAACTACCGTCAGGAGAATCTTCAAACCCTGAAGGAGCTTGTATTCCAATCTCTTTATCTGAAATAAAGGAATTGAAAATAGTTACATCTGATACCTGTTGCTGATCGTCATGAAACAGGTTGAACTTTTGCATAAACCCTTTGGCAGAAAACTTCTCAACTATACACTGAATGGCTGGTTTATCAAAAACGACGTAGTATTCCCCGAGCTGATTATCTTTCCGGTAAAGAGGCATGTCGGCCATCATAGCAGGGCCGGAAATAATTCTTTTTTCCTCGTTAAGAGTAAACTTAGCCTTCTGTTTCTGCTCGTTAAAAGCTTGGAAATTTTTATCAATAGCAGGCTTATCAACCAGGCCAATAGCCTGCACTTCAAGATCGGATGTTAAAGATGGATCAATAACCGCTTTATAAATCGCTAGCTCCATAACGATAAATATAAAAGCGAATGGAATGTTTCACTTAGCCTCCAAGACGAGCCTGCCTGTTAAGTCTAGCATTGCGATCTGCTGAATTTTTTACATCAGAATCAAGGACATAAACACGCCCGCTAGTAGCATCACCTATTCCCTTAATACTATTCTGATCAATCTTTGTACCTGATTGAGTAGGAGCAACAGGAGCAGGCTGAGCAGGAAGTCCTGTCGGGGCGGACCCGCCACCGCTCCCTTGCCCTGGTATTTGTACAGCTAAGATTTTCTTTACAGCAGCTATTCCAGAAGCGACGGCTCCGGCAGCGGCAACAACACCAAGCGCGATACCTACCGGGCCTGGTATCTGTTCAACTATACCAGCGAAGGCCGATATAGCAGATTGAAAAGTCTTTATTGTTGTTGAGGCAATAGCTAAAGCTTTACCTGTTGCAGTTTGTTTACCAGCTAATTCTGCAAGAGTTTCCAATCCGTCTCCAATAGCCGATACTGTAGCTGCTGAATGCTGTCTCTCAAGATCACGGATAGCTATACGGGATTCAGAAAGTTGTTGTGTTTTTGCATTATACTCCTGTTCTGTAATAAATTGCTGATCAAATGCATCTTGCACAAGTTGTTGCTGTGCATCCAAAGCAGCTTTCTTTGCTTCAAACTCAAAATTATTTGCGTCTATAATCTTTTGGTTGGCAGCTTCAGACAGAGCAAAACCTTTTTTCTGATCTTCTTTGAGATTTTTTGCGTCCAATTTATCCTGCGCTGCCTTGAGCTCATCCTGTAAAGCATCTTTAATTTGCTGTAGCTTTGTTTGATCATCTTTGTACCTCTTAATAGCATCGTTTAATTTTTGTTCATACCCTATCTGTAACTCAACTCTTTCTTTTTCACGGGTATCTTTTATAGCATCTACAGATAATTTTGTGCGGATAGCAGCCAGCTCTTTTTGGAAAGCAGCCTCTTTATCTGCAATTTCTTTATTGTGTTTTTCGCGTAATGCATCTTCCTGAAGATTAGCGCTTATATTCAACTCGTTTATTAAAGCATTGTACTGAGCCTGGTTTATTTTGCGACTCTTTAACTGTTCATCAAAACCGCGTTTCTGTTCTGATATCCTGTTCTCAAGCGCTTGTTTTTCTTTCTCGTTAGCATCTTTAATACCAAGTAGCTGATTATCCTGCTGAAGCTTTAATAACGTTTTTTGATACTCTAAAAGATCAGCAGCTATTTTCTTTCTTTCCTCAGCAGATTGTTTAGCGGCCGCGGTGCGTTCTGCCTGTTCTTGTTTTTCAGCAGCAGTTAACTGTTTGCCTATACGACGAAGTTCATTGGCATTTTCAGTCTCTACCTGTATTTGCTCAATGCGTATTTTATTAATCTCGTCTTGGTTTTTCCTGGCTCCATCTTTCTCTAGAGTTAATTGAGCAATCTTATTTTCAGCAGTACGCTTGGCCAAATCAATATCTTGCTTCGCATTTTCCTCTGCTGCTGCCTGAAGTTCTTTTAAAGCAGCCTTTCTTTTAGCAACAGGAACATCTTCATCAGTTGCCTGTTCGCGTAAAATAGCAAGTTGCTTTTGCCGTTGCGCGGCCTCAAGATCGTTTTGTAATTGTTCTTTATGTAATTCCTGGGCCTGCTTTGTAAGATTAGACATTGCAGTATAGGCTTTCCCTACATCATCAACAATACCTTTTATCTCATCGGCGGCACCGGAAAAATCAAACGAAAAGAATTTTACTATAGCACTACCTATTCTTGAAAGATCATCAAATAAAGCCTGGGCCGCCGCTTTCAGCCCGGCAAAAATCTGCTCTACTTTTTCAGCTCCTTCAAAAGTATTTGTGAATGCTTTATATAATAAAGCCAGAGCACCTACGATAGCAGTTATTAATAAAACAATAGGATTAGCCAGCAAGGCCTTAAATGCTGCTGATAATTTACCTACTCCTTCTGTAGCTCCAGAGAAGGCAGGGTTTACCTTTCCTATATTTTCTTTTATGTTAGAAAAATGGGTAGTTGTTTCAGAAGCAGATTTATTAAGATTATTAACAGAGTTTTTTAAATCATCCTGGGCGGCTTTCAGTTTTTTAAATGCCTCTGCCTGCTCTGCACTGCCAACTTTTGCGTTATCAAACTCCTTCTGTAAATCTTTTATATTCTGCTTTAATTCAGCAGTAGTTTTTGAGGCTGCTGCTGCTTGGGAAGCATCTACTTTTAAAGTTGCTGCTATTACAGTATTTTGTTCTGCCATTACTTCTTTTTGAGTTGTTCTATTTCATACTTTGATTTTGCTTTTAAATAAGCAAGATCATTAAACACGTTACGGATATTCAGATTATAAACATCGTCTAATTTTATACGTTCGTAAATGGCTATCTGCTCAGCTGCGTAATGCCATCCGTATTTCTTATTAAACGGGTCATTTACCGCTCCTGGCTCATGCACATCAACATCCAGTCCGAATAGCCATTCATACGATTTATTAAAAGCCCTGAAATTTTCTATAAATCTTGATATAGTTCCTGTTATCATAGTTATAGGTTGAGTCAAAAAATATTCAGCTCTTAGGCTGTGATTATCTGAATCATTATTCCCGCTCATAGAAGCAAGTATATTATGTGCTGCAGCTATGGTGTCGCCTGAAAGGAAAAAAGATAATTCCATATACTGCCCGAACCTCATGCTGCCTGTATCATAGTTAAGACTATAAAACCCGATCTTATTAAATGGTTTTGGCTCAAACGGTTTACTGAATAATTCAGATACTTTTCTTATCAACTTACCTGATTTAACAGGCTTCATATTATCAAGTTGATATTCTGTAAGATCGCATACTATACAGGTCGTAAATAATAACTTATCAAGATCGTCCAGATCGTTCCTATTATTAATAACATCTATCTGCTGAAATTTATAAAGCGATATTTTATTCCAATTAAGCACCATATAATATTTTAAAACGTTCACCGGCACCAGTTGCGAGCCCGAGAGTTATATCAGTTAAATCCCATATATATTCTGTTGAATCAGGACTTAAAGTAACGTCGTATAAAACACTTCCTTCTCTTGTAATAAGATAAATGGTTTTACCCGCTAACGCAGATATTGTTATAGTAGTACCTTCGGCACCGGTTGCCACGTATTTAAGTGTAGTTATTACTGCTGCTCCTACCTGCGCCCTGGTAGCGGAATAAGCTACTCCGGTAGTTGGATCTGCCATAACCAGCAACCTTGTAGGGTCTGCTGCCTCTGTATCCGTTAACGGAGTTAGTTCATTTATTTTTTTAGCGAGTGCCATTTATTAAATTTTATCGGTGTAATATTTCATTACCAGTATTATACTCTAACGGGTTTCCGTTACTCCATAGAAGGAAGTACTCCTCAAGTCCAGGGTCTGTTCCCGGAGGGAAGCTATACCCGGTATTAATTACTTTAAGAAGCTCTACCTCACAATCAGAAGGAGAAGAAACGTTATAATCAGTTATTTTATTTAATCTCCATAGAACTCCATCTACGACTATATACTTTGAAAAATCAAGAGAAAAAATATCTTTAACAGTAAGATAAAATTTTGCAGTTAGCAGTTTACTATCTTTATCTGTTATCTCTGCCATATACGAACTCCAATAAAGATTAAACTGTGTCTTAGTTAGATCTCCTGCTACAAATATGAAAAACAATTCCTGTACAGCTCCGAAATTCAAATCATTATCTGTATTATCAGGGTCGTCAAAATGACCGGCATAGCCATAATCGTTATAAGCATGCAGAACTGTAGCTCCGTTTTTAATATTCCATGAAGTAACGCCGGACATCTTCTTTGTCTGCATTATACGTATAACGCTATCAATATTTTCTTCAGTAAACGTAGGTGAATTTCCAGTCCGTTTAAATATAGTCGGGTAAACTTTATCTTCTCCATCGTAGCCAACTATAGGAGTAGGCGCAAATATTAAAGTAAGTGTATTTGTTTGCGATGCAAATTCAAACTCTGAATCAAAAATATGTGATCCGTAAACCTGGTTATACCGTTTCTGATACAGGTCATTCCAATAATCTGTATCACTCTTGTAGTTAAAATTATAAATCTTACTATTGACTTCGCTCATAGGTTTAATCTTAATAACCTTATCGCGATTCATTTTATAAGTCCAATCTATAGCCTCTCCTGAATCAGTAGAATAATAATCTACAAACGGGGCGATAAAAATCATTTTTTCATCAAAAAGATTTTCGTATACATATAAATTAAATAGCTGAACTATTGAAAGAAGAAAATCAACCTGCCGTATATTCTGTGGTATCGAATCATTTATGGTTATAGTCTGCCCGTAATCGACAGGGAGCAATGTGGCTGCTGATGCATCTACATTAAAATAGCTACCGTTTTGAACAGTAACAAGCATCTCTGTTCCTACCCCGTCGTACTTAACAAAAATATCAAGTACATCGTTTGTTATAAGCGTAGTTGTAGTTGTACCAGTCCAATTCCAATTAACAGTAACTACAGGTGGGGCTGTAAATGTAGCTGACGCAAGCACAATCCCGTTCTTTCTTACTTGGGCTGTAAATGTTCCTGGTGTTGTTGCATGCCTTGTTCCTTGTAAAAACCATGAAAGATTTATAGATAAAGATGTAGCACCATTGTATTTAAACTGCCCTGATGTATACGTAAAACCTCCGGCTATATGCGTATCCCACATTACCGGATCGGAAGGAAAACCGAAATGAGTATCAATAATTGTTTGAGTTGTTGTTTTAGTAGCTGTAATAATTCTGCCTGTCCTAGATAATAAAGTTTTTTGATTATGCGGGATTACCAGTTTTTTAAATCGTGTTGTATTAAAAAGATCGCAGGTATACCGAAACCCTGCTGCTGAAAACATCTTATCAATATACTCTTTTACATATAGTGCTGGCCTGAATGTTCTTATATCCCAATTATGTTTATCAGTAGAATAATTACCGTAATCGATATGAGGAAAATAAACACCAGAGCCAGGGGTGTTATCCCATGACGCAGCGACGTTTGTTTCATTATATACAAGATCATAAGCTGAAAAATCAAGATCAGTTAAAAAGCCAGATGATAACGCAACAGATAAAGTAGTCAGTTCACCGTTCAATGCCATCTCGTACTCTATCGTTTTATTGTCTTTATCAATCTCAAGCATTCTTATAGTGCCCTTAAACGTTTGTAAGTTATCCTGAAAAATATAGCATCGGGCAGATTTAGACGCATTGAAATTATATCCTATATTATTTAGTGTAGGATCGTAGTCGTTACGGATACCAGTCTCAAATATATTTCCGAAAACTGCGTTATTGTTTGCTGTACCCGGGAGGACTATTGTTTTACTGAATGTAGTTGAACGGGTAGCGAAATTCTTAATATCATCTATAGCAAAAGTAAGCAAGCTGCTTATATCAGCAGTAAGATCAATACGCTTTCCTTCTACAAATATCTCTGTTACCATTTAATTCAGTACTAAATAAAATAAACAATCAAAACTTATAGCCCTGTGTGTTGTTCTGAAAAATCCAAGTTCAGGAAATGACCAATCAGTATAAACTATCCATGCATTCATTGGCGCTCTCATATCTTTAGGTAATAGTATCATCTGAATTGAGAATTTAACTGGTTGCCAAATTCAATATTCAGTGCAAGGTTCGTCATTTCGTCATTTATAAACTTCTTTTCCTCGTAGCTGTTATCAGTAATTACACACGGAAATAAATACCCTCCGTCTTCTATATAAACCATTGGAGAAAGAATTAAATCTTTTAGCCATATATATTCTGAATCAGAAAGGTTATCTGTATTAAGTAATAACTTTTCTTTGAATTGCACAGCATACACCGATCTATTTTCATTATAAACACCGTTGCTGTTTTTAAAAGTAACTAAGCCTGCAGAATCAACGGTATATGGAAGCTTGCCGAAATCCTTCCTGGTAATATCAATAGTTTTACGGCTTACTTTAGTAAACAGTTTACTCTCGAACCCACCGTATTGATTCAGGAAATGAATAGTATTTACTGTATAAATATTTTCGCACGTAAGATCAACGTAATAAATCTGTGATCCTATCTGTACTGTGTAGTATTGAGTTGAAGCGTTTATTGTTCCTGCCTGCGCAGCATTGATAGCTACCGGTGAAATATTTAATACCTGCATTACATTAGCCCCCGACGGAGTAAACGTAGTCGAGTAAGTTGATCCTCCACCGGTTGGAGTTACTATAAAATTAACTGCGCTTGTACTTGAAGGTAGGTAAGAGATGAAATTATATGACGAAGTAAGCAATGTCTGTAATCTTGCCGGTCTATTGCTTGCCACCTTATCTGAAAAAGACGTAAGGCTACTCGATACGCCTACCAGTCTGCCGTTATAATTATTAAAAAATACTCTTGCTGAATCAACTACCAAATCAGCTATTCCAGAAAAAGCATACTCTTCCCCAAAGTGCATCGTTACCTGGACGCTGAAAACCCCATCACCCATTTGCTGGCAGACTATACCTGGGCCTGGGTTGAAAACTGTAGCTAGGTAGTTTCTTACTATCTGCCCGACGTTAAAAATCCCTATAGCGGTTACCGGGTCAGGAACTTTTTTAATCCTGGCTACCAGGGTAGCTCCTATATAAACATCACCTATGAATTTGTAATTAGGGTAAGTAACCGGGTCGCTGGTATGCTCCGGAAAAGCTACAGTATAAACCAGGTCATCATGAGCTGAACTGTAAGCTGCTGGTGTGGCTGTAATAGTGTATGCCATACCAGTAAATATAAAAAACGTGAAGTTGTTTTTGAGGCTAATAATACATACGCTCTGCCCTTACCTTAAGTTGATTGTCATTTTCAAACGGGCCTGTAATAGTAAATTCTCTCTCTATTGAAATTATTCTTTTTTCTTCAGGAGTTCCTTGCTTATAGTACCAATGTTCGAAAGGATCGTTGTAGCATATAATTCTTGCGCAATTATCCTTAATATCTTGAATATTATTAACATCTATGCCAGAATCAATAAATCTTTTTTTAATTAATTCATCAAGATCGTAGGCAAGCTGAGTTGTTAAGGAGTTGATATAATAAATCATACCTTAAACGAATTTATAATATCCACCTTCAGGGCAGCGCCAAGCTGGCTACCTACGCGCTTCTGCGTGCTCAAGACAGCCTTATCTAAAAAGGCTGTAGGTTTTATCCCGTGCTGTAAGATCGACCGGGCAACAGCGTATGAATTATCCAGGTCACCTATTGAGACGTTTTTCTTTTCCTGTCGGCTTATTGTCTTATGCCGGTTCGTGTTTTTAGTAGAAAGTTTTCCATGTTTGGACCATTCCCGGATAGCATCAACCATTTTCTTTGGCGGGTAATCTCCCTTAAACTGGTACGCACCAGATCCGCTCTTAGTTCCTTTTACTCCTTTATTCAGAAACAAACCGTAGAATAGCATCTCAATTTCAACCTTCACTGTCTTACCATTCAGGGTTGGCTCTGTAGCGTTTATTGATGCTGAAAGACTTCCTGAGGCATTACTATTGCTTGAGTTAAGATTCTGCTGCATATCGTCAACCATACCACCAGCAAGCACTATTAATTGTGTAATAGTTTCCTTAGGACGAATACCATTCTCATCCCCGATAGAATCCAGGAAACCTTCTGCTAATGCTGCTGCTTGTGCGCGGGCGATTGACATAGTTTATGAATTTGCATGCAGGTAAAGTTAAATTATTTATCACGAATAATAATAGCAATAAAAAACAAGCCAAGTATCAAGCCGCCACATAAAGTTTGCTGCAAATTATTAGTAAAAGGGTTTATTAATAATGAGAATATGACCGATACAACACCCATTTGTATTATTAATTCTGCTTTTTTATTTTTCATAATACTTTTATTTCCCAATCCCAGCAACCTTAGCAATCGGCGCATCAGCAACATCATCTACCTGAAATTTAAACTTCCCGCCCGCAATCTCCTGCCGGTGCAATATCTTTTGCGAGTCAAGTATTTCAGTAATCTGATCTTCTGCTTCCTTCTCCATATTTAATTCGCGCACTTGTTTTAAGATGCGGTCGTAGGCTGTGTCTAGCATGCGCCATTGGCGGGATAACTCTTTTGTGGTCATTGTTGTTGTTTTAAAATTATTGTTGAATGATTAGGCGCTATTGCAACTATATGTTTATCCCTGTTATAAAAAATTGTTCTTCCATCTTCTCGCGGCATTATAGTAGCGGCATTAACTGTTATATTAATATCAGCTATATAAATAATCCAGACTTTATCTTTTACAGCTTCTTTCATATCACGTAAATGGGTAACGAGGCCTCTTATTCCTTCTGAATAGTTTTAATATGAAGCGGATTATATTAGCCATAGTACTCCCAATCGTGCATCTTTATTTCATCAACTCTTTTAATTTCACATTCACCATCACGAATAGAAACGTGCTGGCTTGCTAATTTTATTACTTCATCACGATCTTCGCCTATGGCACCATTAACACGAAACCATCCTTTTTTAGAATCTCCTATAGGCCCGCATACTGGTTTGTATATCGTAATCAGCATACCACCTCCTTTTCATTTACCAATTCAAGTTCGTCGATGGAGGAGATGACTGCAAAGTTTTCTGTCTGATACCCGTTTTCATCTTCGTGGTATCCTTTAAGTATATAGCAAAGACATTTTCTCATTCCAGCGTATAAGTAAACCGTTTCAACAACTTGACATATATCACCAACCTGCGGATCTGTTAAATCCCATTGACGATCACACTCAGGATGATCTTTTGTTGATATACATATAACCTGCATATACTATACATTTACGCCCTCAGCAACCGGGTGTGCAAATAGATTGTTCAGAAGTACGTGCGACGGTCCCGGTGCTTCAGGCTATCCTTTAATTATGTTGTTTGTGAGAATACTTCTGAACATGGAAGTAAATTAATAAAACTATTTTGAATTAGGAAAATTTATTTTTTACCATATCGATATATTCCCTGTAGAAGCGCCGGCAGTTTGCCATTTATGCCAGGCAAGAGCAAGGGCGCAGACATCGTCGTCATGCTCACCTTCAGGAGCGGAGTATCTTATCCCGGTTCGGGTATATTCAAATTCAAACTGCTCTAATTGGTGCCGTAGTTTCCCTGATCCTGTAGCTACATTACCGTCGTCAGCTATCATTATCTTACGGCTTTGTATGCCTACAGCCAACCCTTCCATAAGCCTCTGTTTACTGGCTTGGGTAAATACGTAAGGCTCAACTTGGGTCTGAACCTGCTCGATCTGGCTTACCACTACATCACCGACACCAGTACTATCTACAGCCATAGGTTTATTAGGAAGATATTTTATTGTGTCGATAGTTTGTTGCCAACCAACTTTATTAAAGTTGTGGTAATGGCTCATAGTCCCTAGCTTGTCCAGCCCGATTATAGAAACATAGTCAATTTTACGGGCAAGGTCAATCCCGTAGCATACGGCTGGTTGAGCTGAAAGAGAAGGCTGACAGATAGCAGCAATATATTTTAATCCGAAAGGATTCGCCCCGTCCTCACCGGCCTCTGCAAGATAGAGGGCTTTAAAAGCGTAGTCTGGTAAATCCCGTTGAGCTGATTCTATTTCCTCTATAAACGGGCGATCATCCTTAGTTCTCATCCCGCAGGCTGCAGCATCGTAAGCGGTAATCTTGAAGTAAGCGTAATCTTTATCATGCCCCGCCTTTGCCCGCATAGCCAGTTTATAACCCCAGGATTTATTCGAGGTAGCATTGCCAATAAACTTTCCCTTACCTCCGGTGCTTGTTATAGTAGTCCTGAGCGCATGCCAGGCTGTTTCCCTTGCCCTGGTAAACTCGTCGAATACGAAAGCATAGACATCATCGCCGTATAAATTATCAGGCTTCTCCCCGGTTTTAAACTCGATCTTCGCCCCGTTAATTAATGTTATAATCAGGTTAGTTTCGTTAGCTGTAAATATGGACCGGTCACTGATCTGGTTCTTCATCCTGTTATAAGCAACCTTTGCCTGACTGAATGTAGGCGCAACCCACCATACGGACTGATTCGCCCTACACTGAAGAGCCTGCTCGAATAGCCAAACGATATGAGAAGCGGTCTTACCAACCTTCGTTGCAGCGATTGTAACAGTAAACCTGGCCGTAGAATTAAGTATATCTAATTGATACGGGTAAAGGAATGGCCTATCGTATACTATCTTTCTCATTTCCTCCTATATACCCGGTTATGAACTACCGATAATACAAATTCCCAATCATTATTATCGTTCAGTTTATCATTAACAACTTTAGTTACTGATTCAATCCCGCAGAAATAACCGAACGGCATCGGGAAGTTATTACAACAATCATCTATAACAAGATACCCGCCTGATTTTACAAGATGTGAATAGTTGTCAATATCATTAATGACGTTCCTTTCCTCATGCCCACCATCGATATAAAGTATATCAGTGCTTATCTTCTGGGCCATCGAAATAATATCAGGGTCTTCGGATAACCCTTTCAGAATAGTGTAATCCTTTTCAAGCTCAAACTGATCATGAATATAAACTATGTCTTTCCCGTAATCGCTTTGCCATACTCCTCCTTCTGTTGATAGCGGGGTAATACCATATCTCTCGCACTTCTTACCAAGCATATCAGCAAGCAGTCTGCATAAACTTAAAGTCTGCCCTTTCAGTACTCCTATTTCCATGAAAGTAAAATCATCAGGCATATCCTGAATAATTAATTTCCACATCCAGTGAAACGATCTTTCCCCAAACCCGAATATATTATTCTCTACAAAGTCACGGTGTTCTTTTAACTGAGGCACAAAGTTTACCAGGGAGGCAAATCCTTCGTTCATAGTTTTATGGCCATGCTCTGTATTCTCCCATTGATTAGCTGCTTCTGAAAGAGTTTTATATTTAACCATCTTATAAATATTTGATTCATGGCTCTTGCCGTTAAAATGAATTACCGATGCTTCTGTGCCTGTAATATTATTTCTCAGCAGTCTATTAATAGAGAAATCTCTAGGCTGCATAAAAGCATACGATTGAAATAATTTACACTCCATATCCAACTTTATGTTTTCTCCTTTAAGGTATAGCTGAGTAAAATATCTTTGATCATCATCCTCGTTCTTTACAGGGTTTTTATCAATCATATTTAAGTATTGATATATTGGTGCTATGTAAGTCCCACTATTCAGATACTTCCATATTTTATCACACTCAGGGTAGTTTGCATCAGCATCGGGCCATCTATGTTTTTCTGTACTGAATAATATTCCGCCATCGTAACTGGTTATTGGTTTTTGAAATAAAGTATCATAAGCATCTACAAAAACAAAGTGAGTATACCCTTCTAATGTTTTCAGGTAGTTGTAAGTTTCTATTATCTTACTGCCGAATCCGCGCCAGCCTTCTGTGTAAATTACATGCATATCCATTCCGCAATTATCTGCCGATTGTATCAACGCCTCTAAATATGGATGCTTCTGGCTTGCTACTGTTATTACTTTAAGGCGCATACTGATACAATGCTTTATGATACCTTTTTTCAATCAGCTTAAATCCTTTATCAAAGATCAGATTTTCAATAATACTGTGATCGTAGTAATTCGTCACGTCGTCGAATACCCAACAGGCACCGGGGTCAATTCTGGATAGAAAGAAATTAATCTCTATTTTCAAAGGGTCTACTGCATGTGGCCCGTCAAAGTGAACGAAAGAATATTTAGTTTCCATTCTCTTTTCGTGCTGGTATATAGGAACGCCATCTTCATAGCGTTTAAAAAATTCTGTATCTTCTAAAGGGAAAAATATAAAATGAATATTCATCTCCTTACAATAGTTGCTGATATTGCTAAGGCAATCATACATCATCCCGTTAGTATAGTCAAGCCTTACCCAATCACCTTCTTTATGCTCGTACTCAATACTCCCGTAAGGGTCTATTGCTATATGAACTTTATCGGGGCATAATCTATGTATAGCATCAATAATAAATTTAGTTCCGCCCCCGCGCCGTAGTCCTATTTCGCAAGTCATGCCTTTTGCTGCTGAAGATAATTCAACCCCTTGCGTTAATAAATGATAATCGCCAGAATCACCAGGAAGATCAAAGGCCATAATAAATTGGTTTTATACCTGCGTACATTTCGTGTACTAGTTTAATTACTTCCTGTGTATATTGCCCGCTGTGTTTCTGTTTCCAATCCTGGTAAGGAGTCTTTCCGTCGTCAATATGATCTATTTGAATATGAGAAAGAAAACAGCTATACATTCCGGCTAGGTGTGTGCGGTGCGACATAATCACATCATCGTATCCATATACCCCAGGCTGATATAAAAAACCTACCTTATCAATAAGAGCAGCAGAGTGCATTACGCAACTTCCGATCACATGTTTTACTTTTTCTACTGTAATCCAAGATTCTCCTGGTTGATGCGGAAGCATAATTAATTCACTTCTAAAATCTTCCTCTTTATGCCCCGGCCACTCCCAACAATCTTTACGTTTTAAACCAACCTGTCCTATTTTCGGTTCGCGTGCTATAGCAGCATCCATCTCATCAACCCAACCAATATAAGATGTTTCTATGTCATCATCCATCTTTATCAGGTTTTCCCCCTGTATTCTAAGTGCCCATAGCTCGTTAATAGCTTTAGCGGTCCCGATATTCTCCGGGTTGCTTACTATGTACTGAATGATGTTCGCGTACTTATCTGTGATCTTCAGTGTACGCTCAGTAAAAGCGTTTATACTCAGCATTAATCTATGCTTACTGAAATCAACAGTATTACGGATTGATTCCAGAGTACGCTCCAGGCATGAATCTTTCTGGTTTTCTTCTGTGGAAAATACGGCAATGGCTATAAGGGCACACATATATTATTTTTTTGTTGATTCAATCTTCTTGTTTCCCAAGATTTGGCGTGTCCTATAATCCATCTACTCTTTGCATCTTCACTCCATTTGATACCCTTTCTTATTTTACCAGTTTGGGATATACTCATCTTCTTTTTTGTTTCTTCAGAGTGAGCTTGAACTCCTTTTTTACCCTTATTCCACGGTATTCTTTTTTCTTTCATAATCCGTCTCGTTTCTTCCGACCACTTATTACCAACCCCAAATTTATTACCCTTCATCCTTTCTTTTAATTTTGATTTAAATTCTTCTGAATGTGTAAGATTATCGTACCCGTCTCCTCCTCTTTTTAAATTTAATATAGGCCATCCTAATTCTTTTGCTTTTGCAATCCAATTAGTTTCTTCCTGTCTCCAGTTATCTTTATTTACTTCAGATAAAATCTCAATAGCTGGTTTTAGACCTTTTAATTTAAGATCAAGAATCCATTTTTCTTTTCTTGTAGGCTTCCTTGATCTTTCAGCGCCAATTATATGCAATCTTAATCTTTCAGATAATTTAACCCATGTCTTACCAATATATTTTATCTCATTTATTTCCGGGTCTTTTAAACAATATATCTTAACAAGACGCTTCATTTTCTATGATGATTTTTATGTGATGGGAAAGATGCTTTGGTAACGAATGCTTCTGTAGTTGGTGCCGGAGTTTCCTTAGCCTTTTTCTCCTCGTACTCATTAAACTGCCTGAATACTATCCTGACAAGATCGAAGATACAAGGCCCGCAATCTTCGTTATAAACATAATTAGGAAACCATTCCTCACGTAGTATGCGTAGTAAATCGTTTTTAATAACACTGGCCTTCTTAGCTGTACCGGCCTGAATAGTTTCTATATAAGCGTCACGGTTGAGCTGTAGAAACTCTCTGTTTGATATATTCATCGTACAATATATAACTGTTAATAATAAACGTTTTCAGGCAAGGCTCACACCATAAATCAGGCTGCGCTCCAGGATCAATATACTTCTTAATGATATCACGCAATCGTTCACGGTCCATCATTCTCATAGTTCTTGGTGGGCTATTCTGAGAGTAAGATTCTACGGCCCATCGGTTATCATTCATGAACTGGTGATCGGAATAGGTCATTTATACAATCGCTTTAACCTTTTAACCGTATTCCTCGGTTTAAATATTCTCATGTAATCCTTTACAGTCATGAATATACAATTACTAAAATCATACCACCTGTTTCTTGCCGACATACTCCAATATCTGTTTACGCTTTAAATTAATCTTACTAAAGTTATAAAACTTATCACAATATTCAGCTAGCTTTTCGCCTGCTTCTCTCTGCGCCCCTCTTGATCTTATCAGCTTACGGATATGTTTAACCCAATCAGCAGAGCAGCTACAATACAGTAACGGTAAATCTAAGTAAGGGTGGACCTTGGAAGCAATAACAGGAAGTTTTAAATTAGCCGCTTCTAATACTTTCAGATTTGATTTATGCCTGTTAAACCTGCTGTTCACTAACGGTACCAGGCACACATCTGCATCCTCATAGGCTTTATAATAATCTGTTACTTTAGCGTAAGGGATTAGCTTGTATTGATGTTTAACGCCGGCAGTATAGCTCATTACCATTTTATGCCAATCTCTGTGATCTACAGCATACCCGGCCATTACCATTTTAATCTTAGCTGCGTCGTGAGACAGAGCGTGTACCGGCCGTGCCAGTATCTCAACATCTTCTTTATGGGTATCACTTCCCTGCCAGAATAATCTCGTAAAAGGCGACCTGGTTCTTTCGATAGCAAATTGCCCCTGATGCGGAATAGCATTCTCACATACATGAACATTCTCGTTATACGGAAGTACTTCAGTCGCCAATCTATCGTGTGTAGTTAGTACCACATCAGCCAGCTTTAATTGCTGTACCTGCTTAGTAGCAAAATCAATTTCCTGATAGTGCTCGTTTAAAATATGATGACTATCCAACTCCCAATAATCATCTATATCAACAGCTATCTTAAACCCGTATTTTTCTTTTAATTGAATGATAGTTGGCAAAGCGTGCTCAGGAACGATACGATTATAAATAAAAATATCAGGCTTCTTTTCCTCGAAATGTTTTTCCTGCAGATCATTGGTCACAAAAACATTTACATCTTCCATCAGTAGTAAAGGAAGTATGAGCCTGTGATAAGCTGGTCCGTTATTAGAGTTTACGAAAGCGAGGATGGAGATCATAATACCAGTATAATAAGAATAGATAAAAATAATCCTAACCCTGCAAATATTAAAGCAGCTACAGCCCAATCGGGATAATTACTATTGCCTTTTGAATCTTGGATGTTAGCCATCATAACCTACCTTTTATTAACTCAAACATCGCACCCACAAATACCCCTGCCGGCAACATAAAATACCATACCTCACAATGAAAACATAAAGCTATAATCAAAGAGATCCACCCGGTTAAGCATTTAATACAGTTGAATGGTTTTACGCTACCGAGATGGAGTACCTCAATATTCATAAACGCTACCGATAAAGAGAATAGCAGTATTAACGGCACTGATAACGATGGTGTGTGTAGTTTAGGAATATACGGCCATAGGAAATAGATGGCTGCGATAGCAGCGAGGAATAATAACCATGAGAGTATATGTTTAATAGTCTTCATCATCAATAATTTTAAACGATGCTTTAATTAGTTTATTATACATATCCTCTACAGCATAGGTTATCATATCTATATTCTGTAACGGGTCTGTTTCGTAAGCTACACCTGAATAAAGTATTACAGGCTTTTCAACTTCTTTCTGATTCTTTTGCAGCTCTTCAATCTGCCTTCTTAGCACTCTTAGCGTGGAAATTATATTCATACTCTTATAGTTTTAGTTTCTTTTACAACCCGCGCCGCAGGCTCAACCCTGCTTCTTAATTCCTGAAATGATTTCTGAATAGTTTTATAACAACTAATAAACGGTATTCTTGTTTCTTTCTGAATAGCTCTGTAGTTTCCATGCTTCATGTATAGCTTTACCAGCTCAGCGTTATACCAGTACAGGTTATCAACTTCAGATACAACTTTCAATTCAAAATCTTCACGTTCTATTCTTTCCTCTATATCGACAGCGTTTATTGATGCTTGTTTTATTATATTAGTATGAAGTTTACTTATCCTTCCGCTATCATCCCTGTCTTGTAAATTAATAATATACTCAGACAGTGATAAAAAGAACCTCCTATACTTCTTCGCAAACGGTGATGTATTACTCTTTACCTGGTTCAGTATTGTTCTTACTACAAAAAACTCTAACTGATTTCGGTCATACATCTCAGTTATACGATCTTCAGGCCACTCACAAACGATTAAAATAATTTCCTGTTTTAAATCTTCCCGCAGATGAGGTGGTTCCATCTTTGAAATACAATCATTGAAGTTCTTACTCGTAAATAATTCAGTGATTATTTTATCACGGGTCACTTGTTCAGGTTAAGTGTTATTGATAGTGGTTCTCCTCCAGGGCCGCTGATCTCTTGCTCCTGCTTATCTTTCCAGCCCATATTTTTAAGCGCGAAAATGGAGCCTGTAGGAGTTGTAGATCGAAGATTCTTCTCATATTCATGCTCAATATAAATCCTTGCTCGTTTTATAGGGTAAGTAAATTCTTCTTTTTCTCCGTAGTCATAAAGAGACTGCTTACTGCAAAATCCAAGATAAATAGCTAACCCTGTTATAGTTGCAGGTTCTGGCAATCTTTTCCATGTTTCTTCGACATTCCCAGCCTCGTCAACTTTAGTTACTTTTTCTCCTTGAATATGAACGAAGTAGGCATCCACCATTTCCATTAACTTTTCAGGTGTATCAAAAAATGGTGGTCTTCCCCCATTTCCGTCTAATGCATACTTATTACCTATTGGTGCGCCCATAAGACTAAATTAGTAAAGTTTTTTAAACTAAAAAAATATTAGCCTGTACTAACTTGTGTTAGTTGCATAGCTAACTAATATACCATTTTTTTTGCTCCTGCATATTGTTTTTTTTCACCTGCGAAAGCAGAATCATTATTATTTTTCTTTCCTTTAATAGCATTCAATTGCATGCGACCGGATGCGTCCGCATTTTTATTTTCTTTTTTCCATCTATAATTAGCTGATTTTCTTGCTCTTTCTGATTTTAAGTCCATCATAGCAATTAGACGTTTTGAGTAAAAAAAATCATCATCAAAAACAAACAATTTATACGACTTTATAACTTTTGTAATGTCGCATGCGACCGCATGCCATCGCAATGCGAACGCATCAATATCTTCAAATTTTAATTTAAATTCTGGCTCTGCACGGAGCTTTTCTATAAGTGCCCAAAATATTCCATAACCTACCATCCCCATCTCGTTTATCAATTTTATACATTTTGGATCATCCTGGGCATTCATATCATGGCTAAAGTAATAAGCCTCTTTTCTCATACTGGTATATATTGTCTTGTGAAAGTATCGTAAGTATATGATGTAAAACCTGTTTTACCAAGCCATGAATAACGGACTTTTTGAATATAAACATCTACTCCTCCAGTCTCAAAATCACGCCAGATACAAAGCCCATTGTCAGTTTTATTGAAGAAATGTGCACTACCTGAGATGTTGTACAGATTTGGTATTTCAAACTTACCCGTACGTTTATCTTTTGCGATTTTTGTAGGATGTGCAACAAGGAAAATATGTATATTGTTTTGGATAGCGAAAACCTTTAATTCTGTAAGGCATTCTGATATATATTGTGTTTCTGTTTGCCCTTCTCCGACATGATGCTCTATATAATTCCAGGGGTCAATAATAAGCCCATTGATACCCTTACGGGTGATAAGTTCTTTTGTTTTTTGGAGTATACCCGAAAGCGTCACATTAATTGCGTTAATATTTATAAAAGTAAAGTTATTATCTATAATTGCAATACTTCTATCGGCTTCATCTTTATTAATCCTATGACTAAAATCTTTCCTGAATTGAAACGATTTACCTGTAAATTTTTCCATTAGCTTGGTAACATGGTAAGAACTCGGCTGGTTCTCAAACGAACATATAGCCCAATTCCAGTTATGTAATTTAGTCAATTGGGCCATTAAATAATCACAGTATTCGCTTTTGCCGCTACCAGGTATGCCCGTTACTACAGTTATTTGACCTGGTAAAAATGTAAGATATTCATCAAGACCGCCAGCCATTGTTTTAAATCCTTTTGGATATCCGTTTTCGTAATAATTAATTACGTCCTCAAACATATCATCCATAGTGTTAATGCCCTCTATTGGATAATATTCTGCAGATTGTATTAAATGTGAGATTGATAACGGCCCTTGTTGAGTGAGTAATTGATTGGCGTCTTTGATTCCTTCCGGCCATTTTACTTTAAGGCATTTATTTTTACCTAACCGCCTGGCAAGTTCATCTCTTAGATTTTGTCCAGCAGTATCATTATCAGTTAAAACTATTATTGATTTTTTATTCTCGAAATATTGCCAGCAATTATCTAAGTATGGTAGTTTTTGATTTCCGGTTGCGGCTCCGTTTGGAACGCTGACTACATTTTTAAAACCAGATTCATGAAGTGATAACGCATCAACTTCACCTTCTACTATTATACACGTATCAGAATATTTAATGGCGTCAAGATTATAAAAAATTAACTCAGCGTTTTTGTATAATTTAAAATCTTTATTAGCTGCACGGTATTTTATATTGATTAGTTCGCCATCCCGGTAGTAGTTAAAATTTATTGTGTTAATTTCTTTCTGTGCGCCTGGCATCCATTCTATGGATTGAGTGACTTTAAGATCATTTAATGTTTGTAGAGATATACCACGTTGTTTAAAATATTTTATAGCATCTTCATTAAGTAATGAGTTTATATTCTTCGGACGTTCATAAACTTTATTTTCATCGTATTCTATATTGATATTATATTTAGTTGCCAGCTTAGTAATGACTTCTATAAAAGATTCGCCGGTATGTTCCTGTAAGAATTGTAAAGCATCACCTGATTTACCACACCCGAAACATTTGTAAACTTGTTTTGATTGACTAACGGTGAAGGATGGTGTTTTTTCATTATGAAAGGGGCATAATCCGCGCATATTAACGCCGTCACGTTTAAGCTTTACATAATCTCCTATAATATCAACAATATCAGTACGGGCATTAATAGTATTAATTGTGGTTTGGGAGATCATAAAGACAAGAATCCAGAAGGTTTCAGCGTAGCGGTAGCCTACTCCATTCGGGATATTAATAGTTTATCATGTCGCCGCTACTCGACTTTATAAATATACTTACAAGCTGTCATAAAAAATAAAAAACTCATCAATAGTTTTTATTACCCGGTATATACCTCCCGCACGTTCTATACGCTGTTGTTCACGTTCCTGGTTTTCGCTCTGTGTATCCCCTCCGATCTTAATTTCAATACTTACGTGCTTACCCTTAATTATGCAATGTAAATCAGCAGTGCCTTTTCGTGTCATAGACGGAAGAAACTTCTTAGTAGTAATTATATTACCAGATTCTTTTTGTTTCTCATGGCGTTCAATCAAACGACCCATAACATTAATACGGTTACAATAATTACCTGTCCAGTTTAGGTAATTAGAAATAGCCGATTGGAGGCCATTAGCTTTGAGAATCTTAGGGTATATTGGTTGGCAGTAGTGCCCATCATTCCATGCAATAGGAGTATTAGTTTTAAACCATTCACGATGTGCTAATTCGTAGCGTTGTTTCCAGTTAGACATAATCACCTGCTTTTGATTTTGGCCCTGTACCGGTAATAAATCCATGAATACGTTCGGCTAATTTTATTAAAGTTTCGCTATGGCATCCGCGTTGATGCTGGATGGCAAGTTTCATTGCGATAATACGCATTTCTTCTTTAGTAGCTGTTTGTTTTTTATTTGTCACTGTCTGGTAATTTTACTTCTACTGCATGATGAAATGGGTTTGATAATACATTAAGCGACCATATTAAACCGTTACGAACTACAATGTGATTCCATAATAAAATATTCATTTGTGTCTTATCAATATTTTTTAATGGATTGTGATGCTGATCACATACGCGAAATAATTTCCCATAACCCTTAATGTAGCAATGACCTGCTACTAGTTTATTGATCAAATCAAACGCTGATTGTTGCTGCTCTTGTTTTGTCATACGCTTAGGTTTATAAGGTTTATTTAATTCAATCGCTTTTAGCATGCCGTAATATTCACAAGGCTGTCGCTCAATACCGATCTGCGTAAGATCATTTTTCATAATTGCCATACATATAGCACGATAAGAAGGAACCTGGTCACGAATTTCTTGCGGAGGTTCATCTGGTAGCCCATCAGAATAACATCGCTGCTCCCATAGCTTGATATACCGTTGTATTTCTGCTAACATAATTATCTACGTGTTGTTGGGCTATTTTATCTGCGTCGTAACGCTGCTGATCAGTTAATAATTTCCAGGCTGCACGTGTAATATCTTCAGTAATTCCTAGTTTATAAAATACTGCACAATGACCAATGAAAGCACGCTTATTAACCGATGGATTACTTAATGAATTTATCATAGTCCTGGGCCAGGCGGTGATTACTTCAGCCATAGCAGCGCCGTACTTAATGTGATCGCCAGTAAATTCAATAGCTTCTTGTAACCTGGAATAATCACCTTTAGCCCACATGCCATTTATCCAATCTTCCCATTCGTAGTATGGTATCCATTGCTGTTTTATTCGTCAATCAGTTTTTTAGCCATCCAAACATTATATAATCCACCTAGCACACGTTCGTACAGTTTAAATTTTTCTGGTGTAATATCTACTATAGTTTCAACGAATGTTTTTGTATGAACGATGCCAAACTTATCAGCCTTTAATACCCGGTTATAAGCAACAAGTTGTAATTCTTGCTCAATCATTGCTTTAATTACACGCGGATTCCTTCCGTACCCTTCATTCTCCCATGAATCTTGGAATCGTTTAAGATGATAAATGAAGTTTTTTTTTGTTGCTTCAGGTAGGGTGGACATTAAAAATTCCGCGTATTGTTTCCAGGTAAAGTGCGCTGGCTTAGTAATATTTTTCCATCCCATAGCAGAAGTACCGCCGTATATCCCACCGAAATTGCATCCGTTTACCCTTCCGATCATTTTACCCCATGAGTGTGGGTCAATAACACGGTATAGTTTTAAATTCTCTTGGCCAGATTGATGAAATGGTGATGCTATACGCATTTGATCAATCGTTAAACCTGCTTGGTAAAACAAATCATAAGCCTTATTGTAATCAAAAGCAAATTTTGCATTGCATACCCATATATCATGTGCCCTCCAATCATATATAGGATAAAAATTTACAGTTAATTTGTCTATTATCTTTGTATAACTGAGATCGCGATGCATTAATTTTCTGTGCTGGCTAGTAAATATTGCACGCCGGGTGAGAGATTCATCTGCCCGCAATCCTATTAATACAGCAGTGCGGCCGTATTTTTTAGAAAACCAATCAGCGAATTGTAATCGGGCATCAAATCCCTTGGTTCCTATAATAAATGGATACGGGCAATTGTCATAATTAACTACATAATCATATTTTGGCATCTTACGAACCCATATATCTTGTTTAGCCGGGTCCCAAGGAATCCAACGTGGTTCATACATTGAAACAGAACACGCAGCAGATATAGGTAGGCATAGCCAGTATTTACGCGGAACATCTATTTCTTTGAAAGCACGATCAGCGTAGTCGTGTGTGTGTTGGTAGTTAGCTTCGTAATCTTCGTAGTAAAACGCAAGTTTATCCTGATGCCCAGTTTCAACCGCATACTTATATGCAAGATTCAAAACAACACCAGAATCTTTACCACATGAAAACGCTACCAAAACATTATCAAAATCTTTGAATGCAATTTTAATACGTTGCATGGCGGCTTCATAGACATTCATAACAATGTGCGGATTGCTTTGGTTAATGTTTTATGTTGCTTACGAAGTTTTATAGCCTCACTAATACGCAAAGTAATAGTATATGATTTACACTTATCATTAATCTCCGGCCTACCTACCTTACATTTCTTGTTTTTCAATTTTATTATTTCTTATAGTAAAACAATGATCAGGTGACATAGTGTGATCTTCAAGCATGTCAATAATTTTTAGACCACGCTCACCGTCAGGAAGTTTTGATATTATATTACCCTCTTTATCAGCATTTATTCCTAATGTTTCCAGGTATTTAATAGCCTTTTTCATGTAGCTAAGATAGGTAATTTAATTGTTTAAACAAATTTATTTTGATATATAGTTAATGTGCTGTAAAATAACAGATTCTGCTTTCTTCACCTCATGCCAATACTCTATATCCTTTACATAAATCATTCTGTTCACCATCTTGCAAGCATGTAATACAGAGCCATAATTCCTGTTCATATACGCTCCGATCTCTTTTACAGTTGCAGTTGTGTATTTACGTAGCATATAGATATAAACAAATCTTGGGCGCACGTATTCTGGTCTGTTACAGTATTCCGTAATATCGATGTACGGCTTGCTGAGCCTATCCTTAAGCAGTTCTGATACTACTTCAAACGGGAGTTTCATTTGTGTTTATTTTTATCGTTTAATGCTGGTTTACTTGTCCATATCTGTATCAGCTTACAGCCACGTACTTCTTTATTTGTAGCCCGCAAATAAAAAGATATAGGTAAATCAAAATACTTTGTCGTTTGCTGAAATAAAGCAATAGCAGGAGAGCAACTACAAGACAGTGAAGCACCCCTGTAATCATGGCGCACTAATTTAAAGCCAGTTTTATCATTATCTACAAATAAATACCAATCATTTTCATCCTGCACGAAATGAACATACATACCGGCCTTCATTTTAAACACATTCACTACAGCTTTAGTAAAAGATACATGATTAATATACATCCGTATGGTCATCTTACTGGCTGCTAAACCCTGGAATGCTTCGCTGAACTTGTCGATGATTTGCATTACTATATTTTATAAAAACAAAGCATTTTCATTTTCCATTGTAGTGAGCCACCGGTTTATAAGGTGGCTCTGAAACTCGCGAGATTCATCCTCTTTCCCGGATTGAATATGCTCAGTCTCTTCTATAAGTGTTAAAGCTATTTCCCGGCGACCAAGATCAAAAACTTTATTACTAAGCAATATAATCTTGTCTTTAAAACTTGCCTGCCCAAGTACCTTATCATCATCGAAATCTACAATCTTTATATCATAAGTTATATGATACTTCATCTGGCTGAGAGATGACAAAACCTCTTTCAGCAGAAAATCCATCTTAGGAGTGCGCTCAATTTCTTCATAAGAACTATTTCCAATAACGGTTCCCATACCTAAGATAGTAACAGCCGGAATATCCTTCTTTATTTTAGCAGCAACACTGTAAGGAATAGTTAAACACTCTCTCCTGTCCTGCCTGATAATCTCAGGGTATTTACCAGCCTTCTCACGGACTACAAGAAGATATTTTTTACTATACTCAATCCATTTATCAGAAGCGGTTGCCTCAAACCAGGTAGCTGCACACATACTTATATACTCGTACCCTGGTTTATCATTACTGCCATCTCTTAGTATAGCTGTAATCCAATCCTCGTTCTGAAAAGAAGTCATAGCTTCCTGTATAGCATAAGATAAATATGATGGATGTTGAGCAGTACGATCTTCGTTAATCGCTACATCATCAAACCCGTAATCGAAATTATAATCCTTACTGTGTACACGGATATTTTTCCGGAAGATCACGCCAGATGTTTTATTATAAACTTTCATCTGTTGCCTTCCTGTTTTTGCACCAAGAACAGATGTGTAAATATTTCCGGTAATAAATAAAGGTTCACGCTCATCTGCAAAACAAGCATCCCAATTGTTGATTACTTTCTGTAGTTTATCAGTCTGCTCGATATAGATTCTTGTTCTGCCTGCAGCGGGGTGAACCTCCTCGACGTTATTCACAATATCATACTTACCCTCGTCTACAGCATTGCAATAAATCTCCCGGAGAATAAACCAATCTTCTGTCCAAGTTGGCCCCATTGTAGTAGTATAGCTGGTAGGCAAACCGTTAATGCAAATACGGTCAAAAGATTGATCGCGAAGTGTTTCTGGTTTCTTAGTGAACACAATCTCATTCTCTCCTGTAAATACCCGGAAAGAAATATTATTCCGCATCATATAGGCTATAGAGTATTTCAACCCGCTACCAAAGAACCCTATCTTAGTTGAATCATTGCGCTTGGTTGATGCTCCTATTAATTCGAAGCTATTTATTTCTATTTCACCTTCGTTCTGGATTAATATATATTTCATACTGGTACATTTATTTGTTTTGCCCTATTATCAAACATCTGCTTAATCCTGGGGTCATTTAACTCCGCCGCATGCGCTAAAGCGGTTTCGTGGAGTTGTGATTTGTCGCATTCTAAGACAGTATCATACCACTCGTTATAGTATTGTATCTTCAGTTCCTGCTCTGCAGTTAAAGAATATAATGATCGAAGTTTAGTGAGCAGTTGTTCCCCCTTAGCAGCCTTATCATACGCAGCTTTCAGATGCGCTTCAGGGATTGGTGGGAGTGTTTTAATATCCAGCTTTACATCGATACCTTTTTCGCACCAATCTTTTATAAGTTTACCGGTAGCTTCTGTAATCACAAATGGATCTTTGTTCTCAAATAACTCAGTACGATCTTTAGAAGCAGTAGCAGTGTGTGTGTCGCGATCAAGATTCAGTGATACAGTTAACTCATACTCCCAACCTTCTCGCTGAATATCTTTCATGCCCAGCTTCTTTATCTTTTTATCATCCGTCATTACAGTTTCCATCTTACTGCGAGTGCAGGTTATAATATGAACCGGAGATTGAAGAACTTTATTTATAAAAGCATCGTGACGTGGAGTAGTGGACGACCAGGCCGACCAGGTATTGCCCTTATACTTTGACTGAGCTAACTTCTCATTTATTTCAATACAACCACCAGCTCCTGACCATTCGTGCGTAGAGCTATCAATTATAATACACTCCATTCCACCTTTAATACAGGTATCAATAGCCTCAATGTATCGTTCAGGGCTAAACGGAGCCTGTAAATCCAAAGTCTGAAATTCTCCAAGGTGATCATATAAACTGGCAGACCCATTCTCTGTATCTATTACAGCTATCTTGCCCCATTCACCCACTAATCCCTTTGCCATCAATAGAGCTGAGTAGGTTTTCCCGCTACCCGACGGGCCGGAGATGTTCAGCCGTAGCTTTGATTTCTTCCGGGTCGCACGTTGTAATTGCATACATATTTATTTTAAAAAGTTATAACCGGCCCGAAACAATATACCTGCCAGGATATAGAGAAGAGCGAACCGGTTAATAATTTTATTTGATTTTTGCATCCTGGCAGGATTTAGATTTTAAATATAGTAAAAAAGTTTTGAAATTAAAAAGAGCTAAGAAAATTTAATTTTTACTTCAGGTACATTTAAATATTCTGGCTCATACTTCTCAACTATTTCACGTAATTCATTATTAACTTCTTCGTTACCTTCAGCCCAATGCCTTAATTGTGAATTTGCACTTCTTAAATCTTCAAGTATTCTTTCCAAGCCATCCAGCTCCCATTCAATATCTTTAAATAAATCATATTCATCACTATTCTTTTCACAATTCTTCATTCCATAAGCTGCTGTTTTCATAGCAGTATTAATAGCTTTTATTACCTTATCAATATCTGGGCAGGTATGTTTTACTGGAGCCGCCATTACTTCTCCCTTTTTTCAAACAGTGAATACAACACTGATACCCTGAAATGATCCTTATGCGCAAAGTCTAATACGATATGCTCCCACTGCACTGATAAGCCACCGCCCATTAATATATGCGACTTTTCGTAGCCCGATGATAGTACAGTAGTGGATCCATCATGCACATACCTGTCCTGTGTTGATTTAAACCCGGTGACCTTATAGTAAGCGCCCGCGTAAATTCGTAGAGTAACGTTACCAGTAGGCAACACGATACCAGGAGCAAGTCCAAAGTATGAGGGCGGCTGTATTAACCCGCGCACAACTTCGGCCTGTAGATCGTAGTTCTTATACTGGTAGCCGATATTCATCTGCCCGAATATCTTATTGCTTATGCCTACACCTGCAGATAAGCGGACCTGTGAGCTGCATTTAATAGCAATAGCCGATAATATCAACGCGCAGATAATTACCTTAGCCCACCATCTCTTTGATTGCAGATAATTTACTATACCATCCCAGGCTTCTGATATTTCGTTTGAACCGTAATGATTGTTCATATTGTGAGTTTTTCGATTACTTAAAAATGAGCGGCCTTTCACCGCTCTGCCTCTGTTTCATTATCCTACGTATTGACTGAGGTTCATCTTTACGCTTCGTTAACCGGATGTAGCGATACATCAATCGCCTTGGTTAACTATTGGCGGAGGCGTCAGGATTCGAACCTGCATCCCCTTCCGATGGAAGGAATATTAGCCATTATCATCTACATCTCCGGCTGACCTTACATTTTTAGTTCGGGTCAGGTTGCAACTATTTCAAATAACTTATTTTAATTTTACCCCGGCTAGACAACCAGGGTCTTGTTTTTTGTAAACCACCGAAACTATATTATTGGCTCCCATAAATCAACTTGCCAAGCCCACCAGAAATCACTATCTGTTTTCCAAAACATTTCTTCATCAGCATCATAATATCCTTCAAAAGTTGCATCTTCAGCAAATACATGAAATCTTACTTTTTCGTTATCTTCTGGCAGTGTTGTTTTATCGTATTTTATTTCGATCATATATTCAAAAATTTATTCACCGTTGCCGCAATAGCATCCTTAACTTCCTGTACAGGTACAGGCTCGCATGTAGCCATTTCAGCCAGGTAATCATCTGTGTACTTATCACCAAACTCCCACAGAGATATTGACTGATCTCTTACTATCATCAGGTGCGTGTCGTTACGAAAGAAATATCCACCGTACTTACCTTTCGTTGCTATAGGTAATTCAACTTCACGTTCTACAGATTTCTTTTCTGTAATAGTTACTTTAAGTTTATTGAATGATGCTTGAGCACCTGAAGGGAAGGTATTCATGGTTGTTTGTTTAGTTCTGTGATTAAATAATCAGCACAGGTAACAGCACAAGCAGCAGCATATTTAAATGTTGAATCATTTGGCTCTAGATAGTTGTTTGCCAGTATCCACTGCATTGCCATTGCTGAGAAGTATTCCCGTTTAGATAAGCCGTTACCATCTTTCTGAAGCGTCACGTTTAATCCAAAAGAGGAATCGTAAACAACTTCATCGGTTGGAAATGCAGGTTGATTTGCTGTTATCATATACTTTCTTTTTCTGGTTCAATAAACAATACCGCCTTCTTATACCACGCCTCATGCAGCCTCTGCGATTCAGTTAACCCTGCCTGCCGCTGCCGGTGCCATAACTCCCAGGAATTATCAATAGCTTTCTTGGCCTGCTCTACTGTTAAGCACACTTGGCTCCGTCCTGTGAATACTGGCTTTCCGAATCTGGTTATTGTTACCGGGGCAAATTCGTGTTCTGTTATGACAAAGGTTCTATATCTCATGAACCGGTTTTAATAGCTTTACAACTTTTGATATAGAATATCCGGTGGCACAATCAGCAACAAACTCCCAAAGACCATTCTTATCGCCCCAATTAAATAATCCTTCATTCTCAGAATAATCTTTTATAATAACCTCCCCTTCTCTTAAATCAACATCCGGTAGATTAACAGTAGCTATCAGTATCTTCATGCCGTCAGTAGCATCGTGAAAAGATAAAGCTAACCTACCATTTATGTATTGCGCCTTACTTATATAAGCAGTGTAATTTGAGTACTTCGTTTTAAGTTGATAGGTTTTCATTTTCTTATAGAATAAATATAATTAATCCAATCATTGAAGTTACTTGCCGGTTGATCAGGATATACGGTGCTTCTAATATTTCCCATTATTTTTGATTTTAACCTGTGACGGCATATTAATAATAGCCTTATAAATTTCGATGTTGTTTTCAACTGTTTTCATTCTTTCCTTAATCTGCTTTACAGATACAGGGATGAAGTAACGGATTAGGTGTTTCATAGTGGGTTATTTTAATTTTGGGTGAAACATTTTAATAAACAAAGGAATAAAAACAATGGCCATTGCAGCTACTACTATTAATAAGCTACCGTAAGTCATTGTATCAGCCTGGTTAATTAAATCGTTTAAGTTTTTCATCTTATTATTACCAACCTGTTTTATCAGGTTGGTAGAGTAAAGTTAAACAATTAAACAGTAAAACTATCATTTTATGAAACTTTATTTTTGCTACTTTGTTTCATTTTCTTTATTTTACTAATAATCAATGGATTACCAGAAAGTATATCATAAATAGTTTTACTTGGCTTTCCATGACCCTGGTCAATAGATACAGATTTTACAGCATTTTTAAAGTCATCTGTACATTTAAATCCGATGAAATTTGATTTGCCTTCGTTCTCCATAAAAAAATATTTTTATAAAAATAGTAAAAATAGTTTAATTGTAAAATTATTTTACTTAATTTTATTTCTGTAATCAAATTACTCATCTAATCAGAGCCAGGGGCTTTGGTCTCATTGCCCCCTCTTTTTATTTAATGGTAAAGCAAAGTAATATATTCCCTGAAGAAGCAGTTACACCGGTATGTAACGAGTGCTGAATTTCGCTTTGTTGGGATATCGGTAAAGATGAGTATGAAGAAGAAAGATTATTTTGGGATAGCTGGCTTTGTAGTGATTGTAAAAATAACCAGGCGTGAATAAGAAACAGCTTATTTAAAAGAACCGACAAAAAGATTTCATGTATGACCGACGTAATGATTTCACTGTGCGACTTGTCAGGGGTAATGTGTTTACCGTGGGCTGAAGCTGGTTATACCTGTTACGCAGTGGACTTACAACATCCGGTAAGAAAGAATAAGGTAAAGAGTTTTGATAGCGGAGGGAAGATAATTTTTGTTTACGGAGACGCCAGGTATTGGACGCCCCCGGACAATGTAAGGATAATCTTTGTTTCATGTTTTCCAACTTGTACTGATATGGCAGGAAGTGGATCCCAGGATTATTCAAATCTGAACGGGCGAATCCCGAAGAAAGGAATACCTCAGTTATGTGATGGCCTTTTGCTTTTCAACTCTTGTTATCAGGTGGCTAAATGGTCGGGAGCTCCATTTCTGGTTGAGAATCCGTCAGGAGTTATTCCAACTCACTTCAGAAAATCTGATTACACATTTCATCCGTGGTTCTTTGGTGACATGTATCAAAAGTTAACGTGTTTATGGACCGGAAACGGATTTGTGATGCCGGAGCGGGAATATATAACAAAGCCTGTGGAAGTGACACAGAAAATTTGGGAAATGTCTCCGGGGGAAGATAGGGCCAATAAAAGAAGTGAAACGCCTGGAGAATTCGCAAGAGCAATATTTGAAGTAAATCAACCTGTACTTGTATGAAAAAACTCTTCCTACATCTCCTTACCACCAGTGTAGGGTTTGTTTTAGTGTTAGTTCCGCTTGCTGGATTGTGTATTTTTTTAGAGTGGGTGAGGGATTTGGTACTAAGCTGTATTGCTACTATTAAACACCGGTTGCGACGCTCCGTTCAGGGTTCAGAGCAACATTGAACAAGAAGAGGCAGTTAGTTCCATTTTGGAACATGTGCAAAAAATGCACGTTGGTGTAGATAAATACTTAAAGGTGTCGAATTCGACAGGTTTAAAATGGTAAATGTAAAAAAGATATTAGATGTGTGTTGCGGAGGCAGGCAATTCTGGTTCGATAAAGAGCATAAAAATGTTCTTTACGTTGATAAAAGGGTAATGCAGCCAACCGTTATTGGGTCCGGAAAAGATGCAAGGGTAAGGAGATGCCTTCCGGATTTGGTAATGGACTTTAGAGAGCTTAAAATTTCTGATGCCTCATTCAAGTTAGTAGTGTTTGATCCGCCGCATCTTTTTTTAGGGGAGAATAGTTATATGGCGCAGTCGTACGGCAGGCTGGATAAAAAAACGTGGAGGGAGGATTTAAAAAAAGGATTCTCAGAGTGTTTTAGGGTTCTGAAGGATGACGGTATTTTAATATTCAAGTGGAATGAATGCGACGTGACATTAAAAGAAATATTAAAACTAACAGAACACAAGCCTTTATTTGGCCATCCTTCAGGCAAAGCACAGAAGACGCATTGGGTTTGTTTTATGAAGCTGCCCATTGAACCGAACGATAAAGTGATTGCGACGCAACAGGCGATGCCATGAAAAACAAAAGCTGGTATCATAATTTAATTCACTGGGTACAAAATAAAAAAAACAAATGAAAAGAGTATGAGTAGAGAAATTAAGTTTCGGGCGTGGCACAATGAATTAAAAGTGATGCTGTACCCGCCAAATAATTTTGATAGTATGCCATATTGTAGGCCGCATACAAAAGTTATGGTTGTAGATAGCATTCATGAAACTTCTTATGAATCACATTTATGCGCTGTAATTGATTGGACAGGTCATTGGTTTCACCACGGAAAACTGCAAGACGCTATCTTAATGCAATTCACCGGCCTTAAAGATAAAAACGGAGTAGAGATATATGAGGGAGATATAGTATCATGGGGCAAGCCGCCAATCGAATTGGAAGAAAGAATCGCTGAAGTAAAAATAAATCTGGACATACAGTTTGATTGCAAGAACATTTCTTACCCTTATGTATTTCATTACGGAAGTTTTATTTATGCAGACACAGAAAAACATTTAACCGTAATCGGCAACATCTACGAGCATCCACACCTTTTAACCCCTACCGGGGGCAACGAAGATAAAATAGGAAAAGTATGATACACCATGAACTACGTATAAATAATTGGGTGGAAAGTAAAGGAGATGGCTCAACGCCTAAATATGGTAAA